>Ga0255048_10000194_pt1 | contig 44721 bp, 56 predicted proteins | sample JV7_2_2_MG_FD_183619 | JGI IMG/M metagenome (GOLD analysis project Ga0255048, IMG submission 183619) | Seawater microbial communities from Jervis Inlet, British Columbia, Canada - JV7_2_2 | ecosystem: Environmental > Aquatic > Marine > Inlet | place: Canada: British Columbia | collected 2016-10-06 | reverse complement strand
AAAAGACGAAGATGACTTAGACGATGATCACATTGAAGTACTTGGATACAAAAAAGAACCAGCTGGTAATCGTAACTTTGAAGGTAGTGAATTTAAACGAGTAGCAAGTGAACTACATTTAACAGAAGCATCCTACAAAGATTACAAACGTGATGAATCAATGAACAGTAAACAGAAAGTAAATACTGCTATCAAAGAGATTAATCGTAAACTATTTGAAATAGAAAGACTAGTATCACAAAACGTTAAACTGAAACAGGAAATGGGTGTTGACAATGGTCAGTATTGGAAATCGACAAAATCACGTTTAGGTAAAATTTCAGAACGTATTTTAAAAGTAGCTCATAAATTCAGGGATTTAAGTGCATAAAACTAAAAAACATATAAGCGAAGATACCCTAAAGGATTTGGAAAAGGCGTCAGTAATTATAAGGAAAAAACTTAGTCCACTTATTGACAAAAAGAAAAAATTGTATTCAAAAATGGATATCGAATCACCGATGTCTCCGGATGAAAAAAAACTAAATAAAGATATTGCAGCCTTATTTTCACAACTTAACAACTTAGTCGCACAAAAAAGAAACATAAAGAAAGAATCAGTAATCAAAGAAGAACTTGAACCGGAAGATTACATCGAGTTAAGAGAAATCATTAGAGCAGAGATAGCTAGTATATTCTTTGACTTATATAAAAAGAAAAACGTTTGGGCAAAATAAGGATATAATATGAAACAGAATTTAGTAGACGCAGCAGGAGCCAATGGATTTTTTCAAATAGTACCCGGTACTCTAATGGAAGGTAAATCTTCACAACGTGGATATCCAATGACACGTGGTATATTACAACGTAAAGAAGCCTTAAACCAAAACAGACGTAGGTATCCAAGTGACATATTAGAACGCGAAGTTAAAAATTACCAACAACTTATCAAAGAACGTAGAGCATTAGGGGAATTAGATCATCCGGACAGTAGTGTTATCTCACTACAAAACGTTTCACATTGTATTACGGAAGCACATTGGGAAGGTAACGACTTAGTAGGTACCATTGAAGTACTATGTGACTTACCAAGTGGTGTTAAAGGTACTCCAGCAGGAAATACACTTAAAGCGTTACTTGATGCCGGTATCAAAGTAGGTATTAGTTCACGTGGTATGGGGTCTGTTAAAGAAATTGTTGATGAATCCGATGGTGAACCAGCAGTAGTGGTAGAAGATGACTTTGAATTACTAGGTTGGGACTTTGTGAGTAATCCTAGTACACAAGAAGCTTGGCAACCTGTTGTTAAAGAAGGTGTATTAAACGAATCAAAACAATTTATCACAGAAAACAAATTTGCACGGGTAAACAGTTTGATAACTGAAATTATATGTGATGTAAACGGTGTTTGTTGCTGTTTACTTGAAGGTAAAGAATCAGTTGAAAAACATTAAACGTATATTTATATAGTACAAAGGAACAAAATGAAACGAACTAAATTAAAAGACTTATTAAACGAATCAGTACTTGGGGAATTACCAAGTTCTCAAATGTTTAAATACAACAAAGCAACAGGTAAATATGAAGCTCCAGGTAAACATTCAACTAACGAAGAGATAGAAGATCAACTTGCCGAAAGAATGCCAACAGAAAAGAAAATTGGTGATTCCGTTACTTTAGCTGATGGTGATTCTGCTACTATTGTAAAACGTATGGGAAATCACAAATACGCTGTTAAAACTGATTCAGGTAAAAACAAAGTTATTAATATTGATACTATACGGGAAGATGTACTTACCGAAGAGTACATTGAAGTAATGGACCCGGATAAAATTAGAAAAGCCTTATTTTTAATCAAGAACGCTTGGTTAAAATGGAAAGAAGGGCCACTGACAGAAAAGGGAGATATTAAACCTGCTCAAAAGGAACTATTAGACTATATTGTTGGATACCTTAAAAAGTCTATAAAGTAATTATGAACAACAACTTCAAATACAACAAAACAACCGGTAAGTTCGATGCTCCTAAATCAGTTACAGAAGCTAAACAAGAATTTAATGCACGTGGGTTAAACACTAACATTAGAATACAAGGATTACCTAATCCAGAATCCAATGAAAAAATTGGTATGAAAGTATATGAAGCATTAATTAAGTTAATGAAGAAAGAAGGCATTAGTCCAAACGAAATAATTTTCAAATTTTAAGGAATACTATGAAACTAAGAGATTTACTAAACAGCACAAACAAAAAAATTAAACTAAACGAGTCTTGGGGAGAACAAGAAACTCCTAAAATGTCTAACGAAGACAAACGAGCATTCTTAGAATCAGTGGGAAACTTTAATTCTTTTGGAGAATCAATTTACAGAGAAAACTCTTTTCAAGATATGTCGGAATCTATCGGTAAAATGTTGGAACAAGCTAAACACGTTGCTTTACAGGAAGGTGATTGGTTTGATGGTGTAACCGTTGGTCGTCATATGAAAGGGTTAGGTGAAAGCTACAAAATATTTGAAAAGACTGCAAAGGAAATGTCTATATTACAACAACGTATGGAAGCTTGTTATGAAGATATGGGTGGAACACTAGGTAAGTACTTTGATATTAATGATGTTGAGGAAGGAAACGCATTTGGTGCCGCTGTAAGTAAAGCTAAGAAAGATGGTGATGATTCATTTGAAGTTGACGGAGAAAAATATGACGTTACTGAATCAGTAAATGAAGGATTATCTGTAACTGATGAAAAACACGTTGGTAAAAAAGGTATCATTATTATGATTGATGATAACGGAAAGAAAGTATCAGCTATTTTCAAAAATAAAAAGAATGCAGATAAATACAATAGAAACAAAGCATCTGATTTAAAAGTTCTTTTAGATTTAGCAAAGAAAACTCCATATCCAAAAGCAATCGACGAATTACACGAAAATACTTCGGTTCCTACACCATTCGCAAAAGCGTTTGATAGAATACCTGAAAGTAAAATTACAAAAGATATTATACGTAAACTTGCTAAGAAATTTGGAGTAAGTGAATCGGATGCAATAGCATACACTTATGAAGCAACAGACATCGATTTAAAAGCAATCGATGAATCAGTTATCTATAAAAATGAACCTAAAAAAATAAAATTCCCAAGTTGGGTTAAAAGTTTTCGTAAAAAATTAGCAAACCGCTTTCAAGTAGAAGAACGAGATCTACGATTCAAAATGGTTCATCCACATTTAATGGGAGTAGATACTTTTAATTTCTCACAAGAAGGATCAGATAGTTTTCCAAAGGATTGTCGAACTATATTACGATTACCAGAATTCAAAGGCAAAGCAACCTTCACTTTTGATGGTACCGGAAAGATTGAAGATAGACTTGTTAAGAAACATCCAGAGTTAGAAGATTACTTTGATGATGAAGAACATTATTGGATCTATATTAAATAAGAAACTTTCTATCTATAAAAATGAACCTAAAAAGAAATAAATAATTAAACAAAAAATAAGTTACAAAGATGAACGGAAGAAGCATAAAAACAATAGTTCCAGGTAATGGAATGGCAGTAAAAGTATTAGGTCCAAAACCAAACGATATTGAACACGCGTTAAGGGTATGGAAAGGGAAAGTTAAAGACAACGAAATAATTGAACAGTATAGAGAGAGAAGAGAATATGAAAAGCCTACTGCAAAAAGACGAAGACTTAAAGACAGAGCAATATTTGATGCCAAACACAACGTCGTCAAATAAAGAACAGTCTACAAACTTACAACAAATACGTAAATTAGTTGACGTATTGGAAGCTAATCACTCATCTGACGACGGTTACACTAATACACTAAGTGATATCCAACGGGTTATAGATAATGAACAGGAAATTATCAGTAATCTTAAACAACCTAAAGCAAAGATAAGACATTACGAATCAATTTGTGCTACTATTATTGGTATTCTTTCAAAGGTATCGATATGAAAACCGATAAAGATAGTATATCGACAAATGGGTGGTCTGAGTATGGACGCCTTGTATTAAATGAATTAGAACGTCTTAACACTAGTTTAGAAAAAGACGAATCAGTAATTGCAGAACTAAGTAAAAAAATATCGTTGGTTCAACAAGAAGTAGAACAGCATCGTGAAGTCGACGAAAAAACGTTTCTAGCTGCAGCCAAGGATATTAAGGATATTAGAAACGAATTAGTAAAACATATACAAGAAGTTAATGAGGTTTGGTCCCCTAAACAGATGCAACAAGTTAAAGACGAAGTGTATATGCAAAAGAACCAAATGACTAAATTTCTAGGTATAATTGTAGGCATACAAATTGTTGTTGGGTTAATAATTACATTTGCCGATAAAATTTTTGGTTAATACTACAAATATACAAAAAAAATACATAATAAACAAGTTTTTTTCAATAATTTTAAACGTTTAGTTTTTTTTCTTATATTTATATTAGACTTTCACAAATACCTTATCTCTATATAAGGTCTAGAATTAAAATTACATTATACTTCTCAATAAGTATATTTCCTAAACAAACATTAAGGGAGACAATAATATGTCAAAAAGTAAATTGTTAAAAGAGGCAATTGCAGATGCTAAAGCGGTAAGATCTACAGCTTTGTTAAATGCAAAAGCAGCTTTAGAAGAAGCTTTCACTCCAAAACTACAATCAATGATTTCTGCTAAAATGATGCAAGAAATGGATGACGAAGAGATGGAAGGGGAAGAAGAAGAAATGGATGCCGAAGTTTACGACGAAATGGACGATTCAGAATCACTAGAAGGTGATGAAGAAATGGATATGGACGAAGATGAAATGGATTCAGAAGACGATGTTGAAATGGATGCAGAAATGGATGCAGAAGACGAAGTTGAAATGGATTCAGAAGTAGACGCAGAAATGGATATGGACGATGAAGAAGATTTAGAACTTGAAGCTATCATTAGAGAGCTAGAAGGTGAAGATGATATGGATTCAGAAGTTGAAATGGAAGATGAAGTTGAAGACGAAATGACTGAAGAATTAGAATCATCAGAAATTGAAAACGACGACGACTTAACTGAAGATGAGCATGAAGATGACATTGATATCAATGAAATTATCGCAGCACTAAGAGAAGACGATTCTATGAGTGGTGATGGATTACCAGATGGTGATGCAGATGCGGTTTCAACAGAAGAAGAAGATATGGCTGAAGAATTAGAAGAAGCTTACAAAACTATTAAAGTAATGAAAGAATCTTTAAATGAAACAAACTTGTTAAACGCTAAACTTTTGTTTTCGAACAAACTGTTTAAATCTTATGACTTAAACGAGTCACAAAAGTTAAACGTTATTGACAACTTTGATAGAGCTCAGACTTTAAGAGAAGTAAAACTAGTTTACACTACATTAGCTGAATCTATGAAAAGACCAGCAAAACGTAAAGTAAACGAAAACGCAAGTAGAGTAACAGGAACAACTGCTCCAAAGAAACAAATAATTTCTGAGAGTAATAAGTTTTCTAATAGAATGCAAAAACTTGCAGGTTTAAAAAAGTAATTAATTAATTTAAAAAAACGGAGAAAAACAATTATGTCAAATATAAAAAACATAATGGAAAACACGAACGCTACGTACAGAAACCAATTGAACGAAACAAAACAAATCGTTTCAAAATGGCAGAAGACGGGTTTACTAGAAGGTATTGATACTGACTATGATAAACACGGAATGGCGATCATGCTTGAAAATCAAGCAAAACAATTAGTAACTGAAGCTTCTAGGACAGGAACTGCAGATGGATCAGAAGAATGGTCAGGAGTTGCTTTACCACTTGTACGAAGAGTATTTAGTGAAATAGCTGCAAAAGACTTTGTATCTGTACAACCAATGAACTTACCATCAGGTCTAGTATTTTACTTAGATTTCAAGTATGGTTCAGCTCAACCAGGTTTTGAAACAGGTGCTGGTAAAGATTCACAACTAGATTCAGTATTTGGTGTTACAGACACTACTTCTGCTGCTAGCGAAGGTCTTTATGGTGCTGGTAGATTTGGTTATTCAATCAACGAAACAGGAAGTGGTGGTTTTACTGCTGCAGCAACACCTGTTGCCGGTGTATGGGGAACAGGTTCAGCAACAATTAGTGATGTAAACTTTGATTCTGATTATAGTGCTTCTATGTCAGCTGGTGGATTACAAACTGTTACTGTATTAACTTCTGATTTACCCGAGTTTGATGCAGAAGGCGTAAGAGCTTTTGAAATCAGTGGTTCAGGTATTATTGCTTATTACCCAGCATTCACAAGAATAAACAGTGCTGACACGCAAATTACGTTTGTAATTTCTGGTTCAGTAGTAGCAAGTCCAGGTGGATTGATTACATATCAAAAACAACCTACTGATATTACAAGAGGTGATTTTGAAGCAGGACAAGTTCCGGTAGCAGGTAACGCTATTGATACTAACATCAATATTCCTGAATTGAATATTGAAATGAGAAGTGAAGCAATTGTTGCTAAGACGAGAAAATTGAAAGCAATCTGGACTCCAGAATTTGCACAAGATTTGAACGCTTATCACTCTATTGATGCTGAGAACGAATTAACTTCAATGTTGTCTGAATATATCTCACAAGAGATTGACTTAGAGATTCTTGATATGTTGATTCAAAATGCAGTAACAACTGAGTATTGGTCAGCAACTATTGGTAGACAATACAACAAATCAACAGGTTTGTTTGAAACTCCTGCAACTATTGCCGGACAAGCTTACAACCAAGGTACTTGGTTCCAAACACTTGGAACTAAATTACAATCGTTGAGTAACTCTATTCATCAGAAAACGATGCGTGGTGGTGCTAACTTTGTAGTTGTATCTCCAAAAGTAGCAACTATATTAGAATCAATTCCAGGTTATGCTGCTGATACTGATGGTACTGCTTGGGGAACTAACGGTTTCGCAATGGGTGTTCAAAAAGTTGGAACTCTTAACTCAAGATTCCAAGTTTACAAGAACCCTTATATGTTAGAGAACGTAGTATTAACAGGATACAGAGGAAGTCAATTCCTTGAAACGGGAGCTGTTTATGCACCTTATATTCCGTTAATAATGACTCCATTGGTTTATGACCCGAATAATTTCACACCGAGAAAAGGGGTGATGACGCGTTATGCTAAGAAGATGATCCGACCAGAATTTTATGGTAAGTTGTATGTTGAAGGACTAGACAACGTATAATCATTTGATTACATATTCTATTAAAATTAAAGACTCACTTCGGTGGGTCTTTTTTTTTGAAAATAATCACATAAAAATTAGGAATTGTGAAAAAAATGTTGTACTTTTACATAGTAAAACAGTTAAAGAACTAGAGTTATGAAAGTATATATTTTAAATTGGGAACAAATGATGGAAAGTTACACTGAGTATGGAACTAGCGGTGTATTTTATACATTAAAAGAAGCAAAAGAAACAATATTAAAACTTAAAGACGAGTTTTCTCCAACTCCAGATTGGACTATTTTGGAAACAACAATAGGTTCAGATTATTTAACTAAAGTAAATTAAGAGTTATGAAAAAAACAAAAACAATAAGCCCAACGATGAAACTGTTAAAAGAGAACGGTTTGATAAGAGTAACTTTCGAGAGATACTTTGATGGACGAAGTGATAAGTTTATGTATCAAGAAGCCAACAAAGGTCACTTCACGGTTAGTACGGGCAGAGGAATGAACTACTTCACATTGGAAGTTAGATACAAAGAGAATTTTGAAAAGATACAAGAAGTTCTAACTAAAAATGGAGTTGAGTTTACAGCAAATTACGGAAGTTTAATTGATATAAAATATTAAGAGTTATGAAAAAAACAAAATACAAAGTAGGTGATAAAGTAGAATGTATTTCAAATTCATCATCGGTAACAGGTGCCGGTTGGAAATTGGGTAAACAATTCGTTATAGGTGGTGTTAAAGCTAATATTAGTGAGCCTTGTTATTTTCCTGTTACAAAAGGACTTAGTCCTCAAAATCCTGGTGTATATGAATCCCATTTACGTTTAGTTAGTACATCTAAACGGAAATCGGACTATACAGACAGGATTAAGTATTGGACTAAACAATATGGAATAGCGTTTAAATCTAATGATACGATTAGGTTAGCCCATAGTTTAGAAAGTTTAACACATTTTACTAACAGACATATTCAAGTATTAAACGGAGAGGTATGAACGATATAATAAAAATAGACGGAGTATGGTATAAAGTAATAACAGTAAATCGTTATAACTCAGACGGAGTAAACGAGCCGTACGACATATACGAGGAGATAGTGTGAAAATAACTAAACAACAGATATTAAACAACAACAAACGTATCAATCGAGAAATCGAATTGGAACAAAACGGGCATTGGACTGCTACACATAAAGTCCACAAATCAGACAAGACGTATTCACGTAAAACAAAGCACAAGAAGTAACAAGTTTCCAACTTTCTTATATTTATACTAAACAATTAAGGTATAGATATGAAATCAAATCACGAATTGAATGGTACTGATGTAGTACAGAATAATAAAGTACGACACGTAGTAGGTACCAACAAATCCAAAAGAAAACCTAAGAACCCAATTAAGTTTAAAATCCAATTAAATGCTGAACAGAAAGAAGCTAAGGCAGTAATACTACAAAATGCTATTACTATTCTTACAGGTAAAGCGGGTAGTGGTAAAACTTTAGTTGCTTGTCAAGTAGCATTGGACCAATATTTTACCAAAGACATAGAACGTATTGTAATAGTCCGTAGTACGGTATCAAAAGAAGATATAGGGTTTTTACCCGGAGATTTATTTGAAAAGATGGAACCTTTTATGGCACCAATCATTGGTAATATGCATTTGTTGTATAAAAAGGAAAAAATTGACACAATGTTGAAAGACGGTGTTATTAGTATTGTTCCTATTGGGTTTATGAGAGGTAGAACTTTTGTGGATAGTTGTATTATTGTAGACGAAGCACAAAACGTTACAGATGAACAGTTAGAAATGATATTGTCTCGCCTAGGTAAAGGTAGTAAAATGATACTATGTGGTGACGAAGCTCAAAACGATTTTAAAAGAAAAAAAGATTCCGGATTCAATGAATTACTAGAAATGGTTGGAAAAATTAATCAACTAGATAGTGTACATTTAAAAACGAATCATAGACACGGCATAGTAGACGAGATATTAACGGAATATATACGAATCCGAGAAGAAAAAGAAACTGTAAATAAGAAATCTTAATATTTATTACTAAATAGGAGATTAATATGGCAGGTACTGAGTATAACATTCCAATCTGGCCTGGTAGCAGTAGTTTTTCATCAGGTAGTACACCTTTTGGTTTATATGATACAGATGCATCGTTTATTACGGATGCAGATAAGTTTGCAAACTTTGCTGCTCAAAGATTGGGATATCCAATCACTGATATAGAATTACAAGATGTAAACTTTTACACTTGTTTAGAAGAAGCTATATCAGAATATAGTAGTTTAGTTAACCAAAGCAATATTAAAGATAATATATTGTATGTTACCGGAGCTCCTACAAGTACAGATTTAACAGGTAAAGTAGTTGCCAACAATCTAGACTTTGTAGTAACGTTAGCACAAGATTATGGCGGTGAAGCAGGTGTTGGTGGACAAGTTCAATGGCAAACGGGTAGTATTAATGCAGTTACCGGTCAACAAGATTACGACTTAAATGAACTAGTCCGTGATACACTACATCCAGACGATAATATAGAAATTAAAAGAGTATTTCATAATGCTCCTCCGGCAATTAAACGTTATTTTGACCCATTCTTAGATACAGGAGCTGGTTCACAAAATATGTTGGAAGGATTTGGTTTTGGTGGAATGTCACCGGCAGTAACTTTCTTAATGATGCCAATGTATGCTGATTTATTAAGACTACAAGCAATTGAATTAAATGATACAGTTAGAAAATCTCATTATGGATGGGAGATAATTGATAACCGACTAAAATTATTTCCTATTCCTGTCACAAACTTTAAAGTACATTTTGAATACATACTAAAATCAGAACGAGCTAACCCATTACGATATAATACTAGTGGAAGTCAAGTATCTGATACTAGTAATGTACCATATGACTTTATTCCTTACGGAAGTATTACATCAGTAGGTCAAAGATGGATATGGGACTATGGATTAGCTTGTGTAATGGAAATGTTAGGTTGGGTACGTAGTAAGTATTCTAGTATTCCTATTCCAAACGCAGACATTACATTAAACGGAGCTGATTTATTAAGTAATTCACAGACAATGAAAGACAGATTGTTAGAACAACTTAAAACTGATTTAGAAGCATTAAGTAGAAGAAACCAAATGGAAAAGGCATCGGAAGAAGCACAGTTCCTAAATGACCAAATGAGTAAAATTCCATTAAAGATTTACATAGGGTAAAATATGAAACTAAAACAACTAATAAAAGAAAATCAAGGTATTAGTGTAAAAGACTTACTTACTTTAGACAAACAGATTAAGATAACACAGAAATCTGTTAGGAACGTAGAAGCTAATATTATCAAACTTGATAATATGGTAAACAAGTTAATACCTAAAACAGGACTTCCCAAACAACAACAGAATTTATGGATTGGTTTTACTGAATTAGACTTGTTTAAAACATCATTAAATAGTATTAAAGACAAATTAGACAAAGCTTCCGGATATTGGAAAACTTGGATAGATAAAGCGAGCTAATGCCTAATTGGGAAAACTTATATAACCATTTATTATTAACTCGTAACGTTACGGAGGTATTATAATGTGTCCTCCTCTCTTTGGCGGTAGACGAGATGTTAGTTTTATGAGGTCAATGAACCGTGAACTCATAAACAAGTGGATACAACAAGATTGTGGTATTTACAAACTTGCTTTAGATGAAACTGAACAAAACTTATATGGTGAGTCTGATGCTAAGGTATATTACAAACCCGTTAAATGTCCGGTACTAGTTGGTAGAGACCCACAAAGTTGGAATGGTGATGAATTTGGAGTTGATTATACAAGTCAAGCAACGTTTGCTTTCCTTAGAGATGACTTAAAACTAATAGATTTATATGTTGAGGTAGGAGATATTATAGTTTGGGACAATGAATACTTTGAATTAGATAGTGTGGTTAACAATCAATATCATTCAGGTAAAAATCCTGACACTGATTTAACAGAAACTCATAAAAATTGGGGCTGGGACGTATCAATTGTATTTAGTGGACATATAACAAGACGTAGTAGAATTAACTTAGTGGAAATACGTACAGGTATTAATAAAGACGATAGAGATTTACCAAAGGACTAATAGATGATTAGACTGAAAGACATATTAAAAGACTTGATGGAAGATAAAAATGTTCAGTCGTTTGGTTCTAAAAATAGTTGGTCTGACTTTGGAGGTAGTGGATTTAAAAAAGGTAAAGATTGGAAATACGGACCTAAAGGTAAGGAAACTAAAATTGGTTCCGGAAGAGCAAAAGAAAAAAAAATAAGTGATATTGAAACAGGATATGAATCATTACAAGAAGCAACTACATTAGGTGATTGTTACCAAGCAAACGGAAAACTTATCTACGAATTCTTTGGAGATAATAAAGCTAAATTAGTGCACGGTATGGTAGATGGTCAAGGACCATTAACCGGTATTCGTTTTGGGCATTGTTGGGTTGAATATGGTAACAAAGTAATAGACCATTCTAACGGAAAAAAACAAGAAATGCCAAAGGCTTTATATTATAAAGTTGGTAACGTTACGCCCAAAGATTGTAAATATTACACTGCAGAACAAGCAGTTAAATTTATGGTATCTAAAAAACATTGGGGGCCTTGGGAAATGAGTGGTGATACTATTAAGTTAGTTAACGAAGATATACCTGATAAAATGGGTGAAATAGGAAGAAGAAGAATAAAAATATCTTCTGAACTATTAAAACAAATTGATAACATATAGTATGATAGCTGAGATATACAATACAGAAGCAGAAGCTGATGCTAGGCAATTGGAATGGTATAACCTTAAAAAGGATTTACCTAAATATATCGGTGATAAATATTCTGATGTATTTCAACACCCTAATGAAGATAGATGGGCTGTTCCTTGTACTAATGATGGACCATTAGCTGTTACCAATAATGGCGTAGAATTAACTGAGGATTGGTTTCCTCCAGACCCGGCTGAATAATGAGTAAACAAGAAAAAGTAAATAAATTCTTACGTGATATTGACTTCACACAACAAACGTTTTCTAAAGACGTTGAAATAAATCGTGCCGAAGAAACTCGTAGAGATACTGATAATGTTAAAGGTCCAAGTATAGGATTATATCATACAGACCACGCCATAAAAAGTTTTATTGACAATGTCATAGAACCATACGTAGAACAAGATGGTGAGTATGTAAAAGTTCCTGTAATGTATGCAAGTCCAGAGAAATGGGCAAGTGTACAACGTGATGGATATATGAAAGACGATAAAGGTAAAACATTAGCTCCTATTATTGTATTCAACAGAACAGGTATGTCACGTAACGGAATGATATTTAACAAGATTAGTGATTCTAAAGAAATGCAATCATTAGTTAAACGTAAACATACACAATTTAATCGTTACGATGCCTTTTCAATACTAACAAATAGTAAACCCGTTGAAGAATACTTTTCAGTAGACATACCTGATTATGTAGACATAACTTATAATATGATTATATGGTGTGATTACACAACTCAAGTAAATCACTTAGCTGAACAAATACTATATTGGTCACATACTGCTTGGGGAGAAACTTTTAAATTTACAGTTAAAACTGATGGTGCTAACTTTGAAGTAACAAACAATGTAGGTGAAGATAGACTAGTTAAAGCAACGTTTGATTTAACACTACAAGGTAGGTTACTTCCTAAAGAAGCACGTCATAAATCAACCGCAACTAAATTTTATAGTCCTGCTAAAGTTGTTTGGAATACTGAAGTGGTGGATGACATAAATAATGTACCTATAACAAGTTATGGTAGTGGTTCATTGTTAGAAGCAACACCTAAAGTAAATTGTAAACTTAGTTTTTCTGATGTTACAGGAGTACAACTATGGGTAAATGCTACTGATGGGGTTAATACCGGAGAACCTACAAATGCAGACCCTGTTTATTTTCTAGAAAATCTGGCTGGTAACGGATATGATTTTGAACAAAGTACTCTTTTAAATCAACCTATATATAGAGATAGTGGTTTTGGTTCAAACAATATGCCTTGTATAGAATTTGATGGTATCAATGATAGTTTACATTTTCCTTTGCAAGGAAGATTTACTGTTCCATATACCGCTTTTATAGTAGCACAAAAAACGGGCATTGGCGGTACGGTATTATCTCTTGCCTCTGTTCATTGGGTTACCCTTGGTTATGGTGGAGATAAAATGCAAATAGTGTTTGGTTCGGGAGATACAGATGTTTCCCCTTTTACATCAACACCTGTAACAGACCCACATTTATTTGATTGGGATCAAAGAATTGGTATTCAAACAACTGCAAATTGGAATGGTAATTTTTTAATGAATTTGAATCCAAATCCTGGAAATCCAATTAATGGAGGACCTGCAGCAATAGGAATAAGAGGGGGAGGGGCACCTTGTGGTATGAAACTAGCTGAAATAATTACGTATGACAGAGTTTTAAACGAAGCAGAGCATGATGTGGTTAGGGATTATCTAAATGCTAAATACGCATTATATTAATAATAACCTAAAAAAACTTGTTAAATTCTTAACGTTTGGGATTACTTTCTTATAGTTATTTATATATTAAAACAATAATATACAATCACAAAAACATTAATCAATCAAACTTATAAACTAAAAATATAAGTGAATTCTAAAAGTTATGCAAACCCCAATTAAATTCAGTGATGACGAACTTCATCAAATTAAAACTATTCAAGATAAGTATGCTCAGATTACAGCTACTTTAGGTCAATTAAATATCCAAAAACATTTAGTTGAACAAGAAATTGAAAACCAATTATCAATATACTCTACTACTCAGACATTGGAAAAAGAATTTGCCAATAATTTAACAGGTAAGTATGGTGATGGTACAATTAATTTAGATACAGGTGAATTTATTCCAAATAAAACTGAATAAGTATAACGTTTGGAAATTTATTTAATATTTATTAATGATATTATTAACAAACCCTCATTATAAAATTATGGAGAAAAAATGGCAGAAAAAATAGTAAGTCCCGGAGTATTTACCAATGAAAGAGATTTATCTTTCTTACCACAAGGTATTGGTGAAATTGGCGCGGCGTTTATAGGACCAACAGTAAAAGGACCAGCATTTGTTCCTACCGTTGTAGAGTCAGGAAACGAATTCGTACAGAAGTTCGGACCAACAAAAGAAACAATGTACACACCTTACGCTGTACAAAATTATTTAAAAAACGCAGGAAAAGCAACTATTGTCAGAACACTAGGAATTGGTGGTTACGAAGTAATCAATCCTTTATATGTATTAGCCTCAGGTAGTTACGGAAAAAGACTGATATCAGTTTTACATCCAACTCAAGTTACTACTAACGCAGACACACTAGCATATTTTGAAACATCAACCGTTTCAGTAGGTGGAGCAGCAGGCGACGCAGTATTAACTATATCAGGTTCGTTTACAACCGATTCAAGTTACACTGATAACAACGGTACCGCATATAGTAGTTCAATTGACCCTAACGACAATGCATACATAGGTGATATATTCGGTCAGTTACCAACAGGCATTGAACCAGCATACAACTATGTATTATTTGGTACTAACGCTAGTGCAAGTTTATCTGAAGATACAGGAACAGTATTTGAAATAGCAACAGGTTCAGGTACAACTGAATGGGATTTCAACGATGATTATTCAGCTGCTAGCACACCTTGGATTACATCACAACTAGTTGGTGGAAATTCACAAAATTTATTTAAGTTTCATCACTTATCTCACGGTACATCAACTAACTACGAATTTAAAGTTCAAATAGAAAATATTAGGGCAGCTGGAACAATACCAGGTTCTGATTATGGTTCTTTTAACGTAATTCTTAGAGCAGTTGACCAAGACAACGTATATGGTTCTCCATACACTACAGATGATAGTGATAGTAGACAAAATGTAATAGAAACATTTGTAAACGTTAACTTAAACCCAGATTCAACTAACTTTATCCAACGAGTAATTGGTGACAAGTATATAACGGTAGATTCGGTGGGTAAATTAACAAGTAACGGAGATTACGCAAACAATTCGGCTAATATAAGAGTAGAAGTTGCCGATCCTGTAATAGCTGGAGCATTAAGTGCAACACTTATACCATTTGGATTCAGAAAATTAACTAGTCCTGTTCCATTAGGTATTACACAACCAATTAATCCTACTTACGTAACTGACCAAAATATTGGTGGTATTTACAACAAGAAGAAACCTTTTGGTTTTGATTATAATCTAGTTGACAACTACAATTATTTGAAACCACTTCCGGTTGACGCGTTTAAAACAACAACAACTAACGGAAGTAACGTGGATTTTGTGTTAAGTAACTTTAACCAACCTGCAGGTGCTAATACACCAACAGCAACAGCACCATACACAGGTTCTATTGGAGTAACTAGTGATACATCTACTGATACTAGAAAATTCATTGTACCTTTCCAAGGTGGATTTGACGGATACAAAGTTCATACTCAACATTTAGTAGGTTCTAACATATCATCAACTAACTCACAAGGGTTCAATTTAACTTCTGGAGCTTGGGGTGACACTGCTTACCGAAAAGCACTAGCCGCAATTAGTAATCCTGATGAATTTGATATCAATATGTTAGTAACACCAGGTATTCTACAAGAATTACATAGTGGAATAACAGCAAGAGCAATTGAAGTATGTGAAGATAGAAACGATACATTCTATTTAATGGATGGTTTTACATTAACCGCAAACATTGCATCTGCATTAAGCACAGTACAAACTATTGATAGTAATTATACTGCAGTGTATTATCCTTGGGTAAAAACACTAGATGTTAATAGAAACAAACCAATGTGGGTACCACCTAGTGTAGTAATGCCGGGTATTATAGCTTACAGTGACAAAGTTTCTGAACCATGGTTTGCCCCAGCTGGACTAAACAGAGGCGGAATCAGTGAAGCAATTGAAGCTTACACACGTTTAACACATAGTGAGCGAGACGACTTGTATGAAAATAGAATTAATCCTATTGCAAGTTTCCCTAATGCTGGTGTAGTTGCGTGGGGTCAAAAGACACTACAAGCTAAACCAAGTGCACTAGACAGAATTAACGTTAGAAGACTATTAATTTCATTAAAGAAATTTATTGCAAGTTCTTCAAGATACTTGGTGTTTGAAAACAACACAGCAGTAACTAGAAATAGATTCTTAAACATTGTTAATCCTTATTTAGAGTCAGTACAACAAAGACAAGGTTTATATGCCTTTAAAGTGGTAATGGACGAGAGTAATAACACACCTGATGTTATTGATAGAAACATTATGTACGGACAAATATTTATACAGCCTGCAAAAACTGTTGAATTTATTGTTTTGGATTTTAATATCCTACCAACCGGTGCAACATTTGATGCATAATACGTAGTAAATTACAAATACAATTAAAATTAAAAGGGACTAGAAATAGTCCCTTTTTTTTGTGAAAATCTTATATTTATAAGTACATAAATTAGGAGAGGATATGAGCAGTATAGGATACAAAGATATCTTAATGGCTATACTCGCTTCATTGTGTGGTTACGTATTTTACGGATATATTGAATTAAGTGCACAAGTTAACGCTATGAATACTAAACAGGAACAACATAGCGGAGAACTTAGGGATATATGGAGTAAATACAACGCAGACATTGAAAAGCAATTTACAATGTTTGAAAAGTTTATGGAGTTTAAAGAAGAAGAAGCAACGAAACGAGAACAGTTAAGAGAAGAACTATTGGAGTTCAAGGTATTATATTATAAAGAAAAAACAGAAAAATAAATATTTCGTATATTTATAATAAACAAAAGAATCAACAAGGAGATTAAACAATGGCAGAATTATTAGACCCAACGGAAGTAATGTTTACAGCATTCGAACCAAAAGTAGCAAACAGGTTCATTATGTACATCGAGGGTATTCCTGCATACTTAATTAAAGCAGCAAATAGACCAGGTATTACATTTGGTGATGTTGTACTAGAACACATCAACGTTAAGAGAAAACTAAAAGGTAAAGGTGATTGGCAAGACGTTTCAATTACATTATATGACCCGGTTGTTCCATCAGCAGCACAAGCGGTTATGGAATGGGTAAGACTATCACACGAATCTGTAACAGGTAGAGATGGGTATAGTGACTTTTACAAAAAAGATATTACATTTAATTCACTTGGACCTGTAGCTGACAAAGTTGAAGAATGGACGTTGAAAGGTGCTTATATTGCATCTGTCGATATGGGTGGAATGGATTGGGCTACTGATACTGAAATACAGATAGGCGTGACATTGAAATATGACTACGCAATTTTACAATTTTGATAGAACAACATACATAAAACATTTAAAAGTCTGGGTAAACGTCCGGACTTTTTTTGTGATAAATCGGTTCGTAAGTTTGTTATGACCCAACAAAAATAAATTTGGATATGTGGTTTTTTTGTTGTACTTTTACTATGTAAAAGGGAAAAAGGATACGAGATATGACTACTATGAACTACGACGAGATTTACACTCAAATACAAGAAGCACCAATCACAGGACGAATGAAACAGAAAGCTTTCAACTTGTTAAGTAAACAAGCTTGGCCATTACAGAATGGGTACTTAGTTACTGATGGATTTACTATACTAAGTATGACAATAACGACTGAGATGATAATAGAGTTCTACGCAGCTAACAAAGGAGAAATCATTAAAGGAACTGACGGTAAGGTTGTTATGGACAGTACATTCACAATAAAAAGTAAAACTAAAGGAAATTACGAACGATTAAAATAAAGGATATGAACAAAAAAGCAAAAGTAAACAGAGAGAAGTTTTTAAAAGGTGAACCATTTTACGTACCCGGTGCTAGTTGGGGTAACAGTACGTTCAGAGCGTACGTTAACGATGAAGGGGAATGTAGGTCTATATATGGTGCGTGTAAATTTACGAGTGAATACATTGGTGGTATAGATAGTCTAGGGCACATTAATGTTAAATTCAGTATGTTATGGTTGAAAAGAAAGATGAATGGGTGTTTTCGATTTGAGGATATGAAGTTCGTTCCGATTGATAAGTGGGGAAGGATTATAGAAACTTCATAAATTTGTTACGAACTAAGAAAAATAATTGCATAAAAATTTGGAATTGTGGTTTTTTTGTTGTACTTTTACATAGTAAAAGAGATAAAGGATGGAAGAGTTATTATACAAACAAATAGAAATTGCCGATAAGATTGGTAACGAACAGTTAAGACGTATTGCTTGTCTTTGTACCTGGAGTGTTGGTACTAACAAACAATTAGGTGTTACTCCTATTGTTACAGCACAAGACAAACGGGAAAACGACCTGATGATGGATTATTATATGAATTTATAAAATAAGAGTTATGAAAATTACAAAAAAAGCAACAAAGGAATTTGTTAAGGAACAGTTAAAAACCAACAAAGTTTGGACACTAAAAGGATTAACAACAATATATGCTAATCAGACGGAAGATGAACAAGATTATGGTGGAACAACCAAACACAATGACATTGGGTTTAGTGGTGTTGATGGGGATATACTTTCTTCGTTTGCTACACAATACCAAACTAAAGGATATTTGAGTCCTAAACAAATGGTTATTTTAACTAAGAAAATGCCTAAGTATTGGAAACAAATTATAGCAGTATCAAACGTGGAAAAATTAAATAAATTAGTTGAAAAAAGTTTAAAATAGAAGTTATGATAAATAAAAAAATGTTAAAGGAGTTTAGAGGAGATTTTACTGAAACAGTGAAGGACTTAGAAAAGAAATATGGTATTAAACTAGAGTTGGGAAATATTAGTTTTGATAGTTCTGATTTCAGAACCAAGTTAATTGGTACAAACGTGGGAAACAGAAAAGTTGATCCAACGGTTAACACCAACAATCCAAACACTTTAATTGGAAAAACAATTCTGTTACGTGGAACAAAATACACGATAACAAATTACAAAAGTAACAGACCTAAATATCCGTATGTAATTGAAAGTCCAAGAGGAGCAAGTTACAAGGTTACTAAGGAACAAGTTATAAACAGTTTAATATAAGGAATATGGCGGAAACTAAAACACTAAAAAAATCAGACCTAGTACAACTAGTAATCCGCGGTATGAGTAGTAGTCCAGAAAACATAGGCACTTGGCAAGAAGTTGCAAAAACCATAGTGGAAACCTACTTAAACACAGACCCAACTAAGAAACATTGGTGGGCACAACAAGCGGAAGACCATTATAAGAAGGGAATGAAACTTGCCGGTGTAAAAGCAGTAAAAGATGCAACAGGTATAGGATTAAAAGAGGCGAAACACGCCTACGAGTATTACGAAAAATATGGAAGTTGGAATATCGATGAAAAGGGCCAACGAATACTATAAACAAACAATATGATAATAGAAATGTAACCTTAAGAACACATATAGACAGAAGAACAGAGAACCCGTAAATATTAAACTGTTTACGGGTTTTTTTAGTTTTACAATATTTATATACAAATTAGGAAACACTATGAACAGTAAAGAAGTAGCAGAAAAATTTAGAAGAAAATACGTTTTACAAGAAGGTACTATTAAAGTAGGCGACAAAGTAAAATATTTAGAAAAACCAATGCAAGGTGCGGATTTCTTTTTAGAAACTGAACCAACAGAAGTTGTTAAAGTTAACAGTAAAACAGTGGTATTCAATAACCGAAGAACATCTATACCTACCGACAGAGTATATCCTTATTCGGGTTATAAAAAAATTACAGGTGGCAAGAAGAACGGAAGACAAATGTGGGTACCAAAAAACAAATTAAACGAAGGTATATTAGATACTCCAAAAACACTTGAAAAATGGAATAAAACTAAATCCACTATATTGGGTAAATTACCAAAAATAATAAAAGTAACAGAGTGGAGTAGTACTAGTCCAAAAATGTTAACTATAACATTAAAAAATATAAAAGAAGACCCAACAACTTCCATAGATATAACATATACATCAAAAGATGATAAGGTAGTGGTATCAGGTGATGATGGATATGAAATGGATGTTAAGAACAAAACATTTAAAGTAACAGATAGTAGAGGTATTTTAAACCATATTAATGAGTTATCATATGAAATAGGCTGGAACTAATACAAATAAGAATACTATGAAAAAACCAATATCAGGCAGAGAAGTAGCAGACAAGTTTAGAAAAAAATACGTTCTAAACGAAGCCCCGAAGTACAAAGCTAACGATGGTAGAAAAGAGAAATTTCTTTTACCCGTAAAGTGGAACGAAAATTTTGAAGACGATAAACCTAAAAGTCTAGATAAATACTACAAGGAAACATATAGTGGACTATATTCACAAATATTTTCATTAAAGCCGGAATGGATGGATAAACCCGTAAAGAATGAAAAAGACTTTAAACAGTATTGGGCTAATCCTACTACCTAACAATTAACGGTTTTTTAATTTTTACAATATTTATATACAAATTAGGAAACACTATGAACAGTAAAGAAGTATCAGACAAGTTTAGAAGAAAATACGTTTTAAACGAAGGGTTAAATATTGATTTTGAAATGTCACGTAAAGCCGAACTAGCATTATTAGGTAGGTATTATTACATAACACGTCTTAGAGGTAATGATTATATATTAGAGTGGAACCAATGGAATGAAGAATATACTGTTAAGGAATTAGTTGCTATTGAAAAAAAATTATTATCTGTATCAAAAAAATTACCTAAAGAATTAAAAGTTGGAAATAAAACCGCGAGTGTATATGTACGTGACGGAGATGTGACTATTGGTATTGATATTAAATCCTCTATTAAACACAGCGAATTAGAATCTCTTTTAGGGTTTTATATTACAGAGAGGTCATAATAAATTACATTAACCCGACTACCTAACAATTAACGGGTTTTTTTATTTTACAATATTTATATACAAATTAGGAAACACTATGAACAGTAAAGAAGTAGCAGAAAAATTTAGAAGAAAATACGTTTTACAAGAAGGTAGTAACGACCAAACAATTAGTAAATTAACTAATTTAGCTAAATCAAATGGATTCACAGCGTTTAACGTTACAGACAAAGACCCTTATATTAAATACGAAAAAATTGGATTTAGATTTGGTGACACTGAAGTAAAACTTGGATATGAGGGAGACGATGTATTAAATATATACGATGAAGGACCATATGGAGATTCCGCAGAAGCAGTAGACAGTAAACATTTAAAATCTAGCTATTGGAAAAACTTAAAACGTCTAAATAAGAAATTTGAATAACTAGTTAGTTATCAACATAAATCAAACTAAACCCGTAACTAACAATTAACGGGTTTTTTTATTTCCTTATATTTATTACAAAGTTATAAACAACAAAAGGAATACAATGAAAGTTACAGACGACCTACCAGGTAAAAACCAACCAATAGACGAAGAACAATTAAAAGCTACGTTACTAGCACAACACAAACAAACAGAAGTAAAGAAATCAGACTTTCCAACGGAAGTAATTGATTTACCCAGCAAAGGACTACTATATCCTGAAGGACACCCATTATCCGGTGGAACCATTGAAATGAAGTATATGACTGCTAAGGAAGAGGATATACTTGCATCCGCAAACCTTATTAAACAAGGTGTTGTTATAGACAAACTACTAGAAGCGATGATAATTACTCCTGTATCATACAAAGACTTGTTGGTAGGTGATAAAAATGCTATTATGATTGCCGCTCGAGTACTAGGTTATGGTAAAGACTACAATGTAGAAGTAGCGTGTGGTCATTGTTCAGAAAAAAACAAAGTATCCGTTGATTTAACTGCTGTATCCGATAAAGAAGTTGACGAAACACTATTAACACCACACCAAAACATATTTACATACACTCTACCAAAATCAGGAAGAACCATACAGTTCCAATTACTGACACACGGACTAGAACAAGCAATAACCGAAGAACTAAAAGGACTTAAAAAGGTAACTGCACGAACAGGAATTGATAAAGAACTATCTACCCGTTTAAAATACGTAATTGTATCAGTAGACGGAGATGATAGTAAACAAGCGGTTAGAAACTTTGTAGACAACGAACTATTTGCCATTGACAGTAGAGCATTTAGAGAGTATGTAAAAGATATTCAACCTGATGTTGATTTGTCGTTTGAATATAGTTGTTCAGAATGTATGGAACACAACGACAAAGTAGACATTCCCATTGACGTCGAGTTTTTTTGGCCTAGGTCGTAGTTATCGACCGGTACTACACGCTGAGATTCACGACTTAGTGTACCACGGACAAGGAGGATTTACGCACGAGCGAGTATATAATATGCCCGTATGGTTAAGACGCTTCCATATTAAAAAAATCAACCAATTCATCGACGAACAAAACAAAGCTCAGGAAAAGGCTAGGTCTAAAAAGTAATAAATCTTATTTCCCAATATTTATAACTAAATAACAAGGAAGTATTATGAGTAAACATTTATTATCAGAGGGGTTGTTTGGTAAAATATTGTCTTTATTAACAAATAACAGTTTTAACAAAGCAATAGAACAACTAAAAAAGGACCCGGAATTAAACGATGCTATTAAAGACTATCAAGATTCGTCTGACGCGTTGAGAATAAAACTAAAAGCTTATGAGTCTAGGAAAAATGGTTAATTTATGGCTAAAAAAGAGGACCATAAAGACGAATTAAATTTTCATAGTAGTTTAGCTTCTATTTTAGAAAATAAGCTTACTATATTCGGTAAAGAAAAGAAGCTACGTGAAGAATTAGTTGGTCTTAGTCTGGAATCAAACACGGCCGCTGAGAAAAACGTAAAGATACAAGAAACATTAGGTGGCTTTATAGCAGAAAATAAAAATCTAAGTAATGATATTGTTAAGGGACTTAAAGAACAAATGTCTCTCGCTGAAGATGTTACTCGTGTAGAAACAAAACGATTAGCAGTTATTGACCAACTAAAAATAAAAGCAAAAGAAGCATCGGACAAACTTTATCCACAAAAGAAAATGGATAAAATTAAATCCACGTTAGAAGGGTTTACAGAACCACTTCGTAAAATTCCGATTGTCGGGGGTAAAGCAGCCGATATGTTACAGGGTAGCTTAAGTAAATCATTTGATAAAACAAAAAGAAATTTTCAAGCCAAAGTTATTAAAAATATGCGAAAGAATATGTCTGGTGTTGGTAAGGCTGGTGCCTCCGGAATGAAAGCATTTGGAAAAGCGGGTATTGGTGCCGCGAGGTCCGTTGGTATGGCTATTATGTCAATACCTATTGTAGGTTGGATAGCTGCCATAATTGCAGGAATGGTTGCGTTAATGGCAATGGCATCAGGAGCCGATAAACACATATCGGAAATGGCTAAAGGATTATCGATGTCAAAGGCCGAGGCAATTGAGTTAGAGAAAGCTTTACATAAATCCGATAAAACAACAGGTGAATTAGCAGTTTCAATGAAAAATGCACTTCCTATATTATCAGCCTGGAAAACTGAAATGGGAAGTATTAATACATTATCCATTGAAGAACTCAAGTTATTAGAACGTACGACATTTAATTTAGGATTATCCGCGGAAAACGCTGCTAAGATTGCAATAGTTGGTAAAACTAGCGGTAAAACAGCTAAAGAAACATTAACTACTATTAATGATACTACTAACGAGTACAACAAACAACGTGGCTTAGGGTTTGATATAAAGGATACATTAGATGACATAGCCAATGTTTCTAGTAATGTGCAAGCAATGTTTTCAGGTAATACTGAAGAACTAACCAAACAAGTATTAGAGGCAAGACGTTTAGGTACTACACTAGATAAAATGCAGTCAACTGCTAATAATCAATTAAACATTGATACTAGTATTGGTGCACAAATGGAAGCCAATGTACTTACAGGTGCACGATTAAACTTTGATAAAGCAAAGGGACTTGGATTAGCTGGAGATTTTGCGGGAATGCAAGATGAGATACTTAATCAAGTAGAATCAATTGCAAATTGGGATGAGTTAAGTTGGAAGTCCAAACAAAAAGTTGCGGAAGCTTCCGGTATGGAACTTGGCGAATTACAAAAATCTCTAACAGTTAGAAAACTAAATAGTATTGTTCGAGATGATATGATGGATTCGTTAATGAAAGCAGAGAAAGCTAGACGTAACGGAATTGAAGGAGCAGAAGAAGAATTAAAACAGTTGAAAATGAAAGCCGGTATTGAAGGTGATATGGCATTTGACGAAGCACTTAAAGAACAATCTCGTGCAAGTGCTATGGAAAGCTTTGACAGGTCGATCGACTTATTAAAAGAAAAATTCACAGCTAAAGTTGCAAACGGTATGGGTAAGTTACTAGACCAATTAGCTAAAGCAGGAGAATACTTAGCATCAGGAGGTTCATTGACCGGATTGTTATTTAAGGATTTTAGTTCAGATGAAGAAAAAGAAGCTAAATCTAAAGAAGCAATGGCCAATGCTAAAAAATCAACCGATTCTGGTATGAGAAACGCGGCAAGTCAAATTGAATCAAGAGAAAAGGGTGAATCGACAATACGAGTTGTAACAGGAATGAAAGCAGCTGATGGTGCTATGGTAAAGGCAACTCCAGGTGGAGTTCATACTATTGTAGCAGAAGCTGGTCAAGATGAAGCAGTTGTACCATTAACTGAATTTTATGCTAAGTTAGACCACATAGTTTCTGCGATAAAGGAATCTTCTTCATCTACACAACCCCAACCTGTTGAAGTATTAGTTGATTTTGGGGATGGTCCTAGAGAAAGATTATTTACAAGACAAAAAAACGTATCTAGAATCGGTAACAACTTAGGATTAGGATAAGATGGCATTAAAAGATTTAAAATCAGATTTAAGTAAATTCAGAAAACCATTGGATACTACACCTATTGTAACCGCACAATCTCCACGTGCCAACAAAGATTGGAAAACAACTCCATTAGCAGAACGAGCTGTACCCGGTACAAGTCAAATTCCTAAAACACCACAAAAAACAGGAATTAATGCAACCACAACCAATCCAACGGGTAGACATACAAAAGGTACTGATGTAGTAAATGCTCCAAAACCAAGTGGACGTCATACAGAGGGAAAAGAAGTAGTAAATGCTCCTAGTCCACAAGGTCGTCATGAAGAGGGTAAAGAAGTAACAGGAACTAAACCTGACGGCAGACATACAGAAGGAAAAGAAGTGAAAAATACAGTTCCATTATCAGGAAGACTTGGTGACGGTGTTGATGTTGAAAACAATAGTGTTATTGAGGGTAGACATACAACAGGTAAAGAAGTTGATAATGGTAGTGCTATTTCTGGTAGACATACAGAAGGTAAAGAAACATCAAACAACAGTCAAATATCAGGTCGACACGAAACTGACAATAGTGGATTTAATATAGATGGAACAGTTCCACCTACAACACCAACCGGCAGACATACGGAAGGAGTAGATACTACTAATACATCCGCATTAAGTGGAAGACACACAACGGGAGTGGACAATCCAAATACATCAGAACTTGACGGAAGACATACGGATGGTGTTGATACTGTTAACCAAAGTCCACTTGACGGAAGACATACAAACGGAGTGGATAATCCAAATACCAGTCCATTATCAGGACGACATACTGACGGAACAGAAGTAACAAATGCAAGTCCTTTAGGTGGTAGACACGAAACAGGAACAAGTATAGACGATAACAAATATTCAAATACTTTATCAGTAAACGGAATACACGATAATCCACACCACGTGAATCATAGTCAACTTGACATAGATGGAAATCCACTATCAAACGCAACACGAAATCAAAATGGATTCGTTGAGGGCATTGGCGGTTTACGAACCAATGATAAATGGGAATCAAGTAGATTTGTTCAGTTTGCCGGAAGTACAACTACAATACAAAACTACACAGATTTAGATACTGTTGGTAACAGTAAACTAGGTGCACAACTTGGAGAAGGAACATTTGTACCTGGAGCAGGTTCAATAGTTGGACATCCTGTTAAAATGATTGCAAGTGATTTAGGATACAGTACAGACCGAAATTACAGTGAAATAGTAGGTGTATCAAAGTTATCAGCATTAGGATTTCAGTACGTACAAAAGAACAGTCCAAGTTTCCTAGACGCTGCATACAGTAAGTTCAAAGTACGTGACGAAGCATACAATCCTTACTACATTAAACAACCTTACATATTACGTGGTATTCAGAAAAATGGAGAAGCGGGATATGACCCAGAACGTTTTGGACTAGGTGGTCCTGATGGTGGACTTATACGTGGCGGAGCGGTAACTGCAACTGTTAGAACTGCACTAGACGTAGTACGTATTGGTAAGTTTATGGCAAGTCCTGCAGGACTGTTATGGAACATAAAACAAGTTGGATTAGGGTTAACAAACCCAAATGTAGAATCAATAGGACCTAAATTAACAAAAATTCATACAGGTGTAACTAGTTTACTATCTGTAGCAGGTAGTGCTTTTGGTGCACACATAACAACACACGGAATACCATTTGCAAACGAAATTGCAAGTTATGGAGTTGTACAACGAGCTAAAAAACTTGCGTACGGAAACTCAGGATTAGAAAAGATATCAGGTAAGAATAGACTAGTCGAAATAAAAGATAAAACAGACAACCTTATAGGTTTAGTGGGATTACCATTAGGAATTTCCGCTAAGTATCCATTAGGAGTTATGGGTGGTCAAGGAGGTCCAAATTCAACATACGGATTAGGAATAACAACACATACACGTTTTTATAAATCAGATATAGGTAAACCCTTACTTAAAGGAAAAGCACGTGACGCTGCCATTAAATTACTTGGTGGAGGTAAAGAGGGTGAACGTAGATATAATGAAGCTCAAGAAGCAATTAATCCATTAGTAGGACAAGATAAGTATGATATTAGAAATCAATATACACCTCTAATATCAAACAGTCCTGAAAAAACAGGAACAGGTGGAAAAAATAGAGAAGAATTAGATACAAAGGGTATTAGTGGAAACCATGAGTTTGAAGAAGAAAAAGAAAAACTAAGAAAATCAAATAAATATCCATTTAATGAACGCCCAACAGAAGCCAATCCAACATCAACACCTAGTAGTGAAATTCAAACAGGAATAAAAGCATATAGTACACTAGCATATTCTTCAATACCAAAAAACTCCTCTGATAGAAAAGGAGCAAATTTAGACGGAAAAGAAAAATTTCATGATTTCCGACTAAATACAGAACAAAGAAATAGTAGTGGACAAGGCTTAACTGCTAATTGGAAAGACAACAACTTACGTGATAATTTTGGTTTTGGAGACCAAGGTACTTCTGATGTGTTTAGAGATGACTATTCAACAAAAGTAGACCCAAAAGACTCACGTGGTGACAAAGTAAATTTAATTGACGCAAAAATAAAAGGTGGCAAGTTTGGAGACAACGACGGGTTATCTAAATTCAGTGAAATATATCAATTAATACAAGGTGGTGAAGAAACCAAAGATTTCATACCCTTCTACTTTACAGGTCCATCACAAATTGGTACAGGTACAAATCAAGATAAGGGTACAGAAGAAGTCTTAGTATTCCGAAATACAGTAGGACAAGTAACAGACACATTCAGTCCAAGTTGGAATTCCACACAGATACTAGGTAGAGCTGATGCAGTACATACCTACAATACGTGGGGAAGGGGTATATCATTTGATTTTAAAGTACACGCAACGTCACGTGAAGAAATGAAACCAATGTGGAGAAAACTTAATTATTTAGCAAGTTGGACAGCACCTAATTATTCAAGTGGAGTAATGAGAGGTGGATATATACGTTTTACACTAGGTAATATGTTCCAAGAAACACCTTGTTTTATCAGTGGACTAACAATATCAACCGACACAGATACACCTTGGGAAATTAACTTGGAAAATGACGATGAAATGTTACAATTACCACACGGAGTAAATGTGTCAATGCAACTTACAATGTTAATGGATTACAGACCACAATGGAATGGAAGAATGTATAGTTTATCGGACAGAGGAAGACTAGACAACAAATCAACCAAAACAAATTGGTTAACTGATTCAACGTCAGAAACTGCCCAAGCTGAAGATGATAAGGACGTAGAAAAAGCTAAATAAGGAAATATATGGCAATACACAGATACGAAATAGCAAACGTAAATAGAGATGACAACGGAAAACGTAGATTGTCAACAACAACTCCTCCAACTATTAACAAAGATGTACAGGACATATATATTTATACACGTGAAGGTGATAGACTAGATTTACTCGCAAGTAAATATTATGGTGACAGAACAAAATGGACATATTTAGCAACAGCTAACAATTTATATGAAATGGTAACAACACCCGGTATTCAATTACGTATTCCATATGACGCCGAACTAGTTACTAAAGAATGGACAAATCAAAACGAAAATAGATAATAAATGGCAACAGCAAACGACGCAGTATTTATGCACCCGGCATTTAGTTGGGTTAAGACTGAGATTGAACGTAGGGAAACAATTTACGGTAGTAGAGTTCGTGCCGGAAAACTAAGTGCCAAAGACCACGATACATTTCTAGCAGGTAAAACAGCTTGGGGCACAATAAGAAATGGCGCAAACGAATTATTACTTGGTAAAGCACAAAAAGGATTTGGGTCATTGTATAGTGGTACAGAAGCTACTGACGGAGGAAATATCATCCCAAAACCAACGTTATCAAGTATAAGTGTACGACACGATGGAGAATATGGTACATTACAAAGAGCAACCGTTACTTTTAAAGTTTATAGTATAAAACAACTTGAAGATATTGAATGTAGTATTTTAGTAGTTGGACAAGACGTAAAAATTAATTACGGATGGAGTGTCGACAATAACACAAAAGCTCATAAAAAAGGAGAAGATCCAAATCAAGGAGAATTCAACGGCATTACGTATAATTTCAGTTACAACTTAAACAAAGAAGGTGGATTTGATTGTTCATTTGATGCGGTGGGTGAGGGATATTTCACGTTAGGTACAAATCCACATCTAGTAGGTAGTGACACAAAACTAGAAAAAGAAAGTCCGGATGGAATAGCGGAAAAAACGTTTACGGGATTTGGAGAAATAGCGGCCAATATAAAAACAAAACTTGAAAAGGATGATGCTTTTAAAACGCACGGTGCAAGTGGAGAAGGCTTATCTGTATTCCAATTAAATTTAAAAGCTATTGAACTAGCAGAAGGTGAAGAAAAATCGGAAGATGGTGGAGATAGATTACAATGGTATATATCCTTAGATAAACTAGTTGAATTAATTAACAGTGAACTAAAAAAACAAACAAAATACAAAGCAGACTTTGTATGTAATAGTTCTACTACATTAGGATATAAAGACCCTTGGATAAAATCTCCTGCAATACAACATATTATATTTCCGGGTGTTTATCAAGGAGACTATACTTGGACAGAAATAAAAAGATTATCCAATAACCCAAACCCAGGTGTAAACATATCTGAATTGCAACAAGCTTTTGTTGCGGAAAACAAAGAAGGAATTAATAAGGACGTTGAGGAAAATATTTTACAATTTAATAAACAACCTCTTGATTTTGATGTTAAAAAAAGTTGGGATTTCGCTAGAACATCACAAACCAATGAAGCCTATTTAGGAGCTACATTAATAAATATAAACACACTACAATCAATACAAAACAGTTTAACTAGTAAACGAAATGACGTTGCAACAATAAAAGGATTACTAACAGGTATTTTCAATTTAATATCAGAATGTTCCGGTGGTGTATATGACTTAACTATTGTACCTACCGAAAATGAAACCACAACCAACAACTTAATTGTTAATAAAAATCATACTAAGTTTACACATTCAAGTCTAGAAAAACAAATAGTATCATTTAAACCATTTGGTACACAATCCGTGGTACGTGATATGAGTCTATCAGCACAAATTCCGGATGCATTGGCTACACAAGCATACGTAGCAACAAGAGGAGCTAATTCCGGAGTTCAAAGTACATCTTACCCCAAACCTGTTACAGGTTTATTTACCAATCAATGTGGTACCAACACAAGTGGTAAAACTAAAACACAAGATCAACTAGACGACGAAAAACATATTGCCGCTGGAGGCAGGTACGCAGATCGACCGAGCTATGTTAAATCAAATGCAGTAAAAGCACAGAAACTACAAAATCATTTACAAGTGTTATTCGGATATTATAAGTACACACGTATAGAACTAGACTATGACGAAGTATTCGTACACAAATTGTTAGGGGAACAAGAATCAATAGCAAATGCACTAAACACATACAAAACACTTGGAGATAACGACCTAGACAAGTGGAATCAAAATATATTGTTACCTCTTAAATTTGGAGTAACAATAGACGGTATTAATGGATTCAAATTTGGAGATACTGTAGCTACTACTTATCTACCAAAAAAGTACAAAGAAAAAATAAGTGGTAAGTTCAAAGCAGTATTCACGGTAACTAAAGTAAACCATTCAATACAGAACAATGATTGGACAACACAATTAGAAACAGTATGTAGGTTATCCGTATAATGGCAAAAAGAGCAAAAATATATTATCCAGCATTCCAAATAACAACGGGACTTTACACAGCAGGTAAAGAATGGATGTATCGAGATACTAAAGAAGAATATAGTGGAGGATATCATAAATACGTTGACGGAACAGTAATGACACTAGGTAGTTATGATAAATCGTTATCAGAACACTTAATACCTTACGTGGAACAATCAAAAAACCCGGAAAAAAATATATACGATACCATACGTAAAGGGGAAGATGTAACCAAGTACATAGCACCACAAGCTTACAATCCAAGAAGTTCACTGAAACCGGATGACTATAAACTACAATGGTTTAATCGTTATTTTGTAAAACGTAGAAATCACCCAAACGGAACAATACTTGAAATTGACGAAAAACAGTTTAGTACACTACAAAAAACGGGTGCAGGAATTAATGGTGCACTATATAGTGGACTTTCCATAAGATGGAAAATTGCGGGTGATATAGAAACGGTTACGGATGGAAGTGTAACAATATACGGAATACCGGAAACAAACAAAAGAACACTATTTTTCAATGAATCTAAAATGCCAGGAATAACAAATTATCTAACGGATTTACAAGAATTTAGTATTTATAATAAATTAACGGATGAAGCCGTTCGTGAGGAGCTATTATGAACTTGAGAAAAATTATTAAAGAAGAAGTTGCCAAAATATTAATGGAAAAACTTCCTAAAAATAAGTGGATGAAAGCAACTGATCAAGATTTAAAGGATTACGAAGACGATATCGTTGCAATGATAGACCAAACCTACAAGGCAGCGGGCGGTGCGGGTATGATGGTTAAATCAACTGCAGACATTAAGAAATTGGCACCTGATTGGGAACTAGAAGACGTTGACGATAAACCGGATGCAGATGTTGCTATGGGAACAAAGAAAAAACCTGCAGGAACCAAGTTTGTTGCTGGTGCTAGTGATGGAAGTGGTAAAGCAAAAAAAGAATTAATTAATAAACTAGTTACAATGTTAAAGAAATCAGGTAACTACGCTGAACTATCCGGAGCTCCGGAACACGTAGTTTCAAAAACAGGATTAAAATACATAGACGACGAAGAAGTTGTACGTAAAGCATTGAAGAAAGACATTACTTGGAAAGGTGATGGTTGGTATGAAAGAGCTATTAAAGGCGTAAAACGAACAAAACGATTATACGGAAAACCAAAAGGATAAAATTATGAAATTAAGAGATTTATTAAAAGAGTACACAGATAGGAATTTTTCTGGTAAAGAAACAATTCCACAATATTTACCTGTAGAGGGTTACGACGCATTTCGCGAATTTTTCCCAAAAGGTAGTAGAAGTGAAAAGGAAGCTCATAAAGCTTTAAAAAACTATGATCGAAGTCAAGGACAAAAACCACCAATGTTTATACACGTTCAATATCACGAATTTGAAGACCCTGCAGGAGAAAAATATTCTGTACACCAAACACAATATTATAATAATCATAAAGATGCAAGAAATCCAAGAGTAACAAAATTAGTATTAACAAAAAAAGCTGACAAGAACAATCCATCGCCTCAAGGAAAAAAAGACCAAACGTTAGGTAGAATGGTTGTTATGACTGACGAATATTTAAAAGATCTGAAACGTTTGAAAATTACTAAACGAAGTTCTTAAAAGTCAAAATGATATCAGAATCCGTAAAATCATTGGTACGACTCGACAACGAAAAGGTTGATGGTAATCCATATATCAAAGAACTTGAGAGATTAAAATCAATTTCAAGTAAATTGGGCAGTACTCCAATAATATGGAGAGGAATGAATTTGAATGGTTATGGTGGTATATATGATGTAGTTGAAGACCGTGGTTCTTATCGAGGCAAAATGGATGCTAAAGTGGATAAAGTTATAACAGCACTAACAAAACACTTTGGGTTCAAAAGTAAAACTCCAACATTTGCAACGTTTGAAAAGGATAAAGCAAAGTTCTTTGGAAGTCCACATATATTAATACCAACTTCTACATTCCAAGCAATTCAACATAAAGACGTGGACGATATATTGGGCTATATTGGTAGTGATGTTAACAGTAACAAAGAAGCGGTTGATATAATTAAGGGATATAAAAAATCACTATCTCGTAGTAAAAATCGAGAAGTAATACTAGACTCTAAAAACTATGTATTGTTCAGTTACGAGTTTATTAACAAGATATTACCACAGTCAATGAAAGTATCAGTACCTAAAACATATAAAGACCTAGCAGATATGTTGGGAAAATTAATATGGATAACAAAAAAGAGGTCTAAGAAATAATGAGTCATAAAGTATTTATTAGACATACGTATATTTATAAGTGTTCCTCTTGTAGTGAAGAATGGAAAATAAACGAAGCGGAATCTATTGAAAAACTAAGTTGTCCACATTGTGGTAAACACGATGTAGTTGATTATGTTAAAGAAGACCAACGAACAAGATTCGTTAACAAATGGGGATAAAAGGATGAATAAAAAAAGACTCGAAGAAATAGTAAAACAAGAAAAGTCTAAAGTACTCAGTGAAGCTAAAATTGGACCAAACGATAAGTTTTATATTGCAACAAAAACTTTTACAGCCGACACAGGTCGTATAACTAAAGGTGAATTATATATAAGTACAGGTAAACCAACCAAAGTAAAAGTCCAAGGAGATGATGGTCCGTTCTGGTCAACAGAAATTAATGTTGAAATGGCAAACCCAAATTACGAGGCATTTGAAGGTATTGACCCAAACGGTTTTAACAAACTATTCAAAGAAGTAGACCCAAACAAAGACTTAAAAGCAATGAAATATTTAAGTAAATGGGGCTTGGTTGAACACGGTGATACTTATTATGTAGGTAGTTGGTCTCCGGGTAGAGAAACTTCACTTGAACACGCTAAAACAATGTTAAGTAAACTAAAAAAGGTTTCATCAGAATCCCCAAATCAAGCAGTATTAAAAATTGCTGGATACAAAGGTAGTATGATAGACATAGCACGTGGTATTACAGTTGTACGTAAATGGGCTGATATGTATGAAATCGTATTCGATGATAAAACTAAATCTATTAGTCCACAAAAACTTGTTAACTTATTAAAGAAAGGTGGATACACAAGACACGGAAAACAAGTGCAATTATTAAAGGCAGGAATGAACGAAGCTTCAATCAAAAAGAAAAAGGGTGTAGAACTTACTTACGGTCAGGCAATATCAACTAAAGATATTGATAAATCAATTGAGAAACACATTGAAAAGAATTATCCGAAAGACCATAATCCAGGTGTTAGTCGTTTTCACGGAGGCGGTAAAGTTGGTATGACAGGTAAACAAGGGCATGGTTTAAAACCAGCAAATATAATGGCTATACAAAAATTTGCTAAGAAAAACAACGATAAGAAATTACTTGGTTTAATTGATGAATGGATTAAAGTAGCAAAAGCAAACGATATTATAGAAGGAAAAGTAAACGAAGGTAAATATAACGTAGGTGAAATTACCGAAGAACAAATGAAAACAAGACTCGGTATAACAGAGGGCAAAACTATTAAAGTAGCCACATACGGCCCTAAAATGGCTACTAAGGGAATAAATGATATTAAGGATATCATTTATAAAAAACTTGGTATGGATTGGGTATTTAAGACATCATATTCACCTACATTTGATGAGAGTAATAGAAAAAGTAAAATAGATAAACAAATTGAAAAACAATATAATCCATCTACAAGTGAACGTACCCAAACATTTAAGATAGTAGAATCAGTTAACGAAGACTTACCAACTAAAGAAATTGACCCAAAAGAATTTCCTAATCCACTACCAAGCAGTAAAAAAGGATTTCTTAAAAAAGGAGACCCTAAGAATGATGGTGGAAAAGCAGATGATGATGTTGTACCAACCAAAGACGTACAAATAGCAGTATCAAAACTTAAACCAAGTCAAGACGCAATATACCTAGGTAAAACATTAGCAATGGCTATAGGTGGTGTTGAGGGTGGAGATCTAGGAGCTGTAATCAGTAAAGACAACTACATACTAGATGGACATCACAGATATGCCGCTACAAGTTTTAACAATCCAAATGCAAGTGTAGGTGGAGTTCGAGCAAACCTAAACATTGGAGATTTAATTCCCGTATTACGTGCAGTCGGTGATGCAATGAAAAACAAACGTGGTGTTGAACCTAAAGGTGGAGATGTTAACATATTCAAAGCTACAATGGACGACATTAAAAATGTAATATATAAAGGTAAAAACGTACCCGCACAATATTACGACAAAGAAAAGAGTATTGCTTGGTTTGAGGCTATTGGAGAAGACGTTCTATCAAAACGTTTAAAACAACTACAAAGTAAACGACCACCTGCCGGTGCACCAATGAGAAAAGATATGCCAAAAATAAGACCTGGTCAAATTAATTTATTAAAGGCTTTATTAAACAAAGGAAAGATTGACGTGAGAGAACCATATGCAGAAAATGTAAACGAAGCTAACTTTGCACATTCAAAAGGTGGACAAATAGAAGTAGGTAAAGATTATATTTATACAATAGGTAAAAAGAAAACTACTATCAAAATAAAGGATATTGACCATAAAAAAGGTGTTAAATATTATGATTTTAGTACACGTGAGTATATGATAATTCCGATATCAACGTGGAACTCCCTTAAACGGGGTCACTATATGACGCCAATTAAGGAATCAGTTAATGAAGCAACTATTACATTTAAAAAACACTCGGAAATAAACATTTATCCGGATATGAGTAGTGATGGTCATTTTCCTACTCCTTATAAAAAAGGTGATACAGAAAAGGTTAAAAAAATAAAGGACAAGGGTCGACACTATGAAGTCTATTTCATGGATGGTGATTTTGCAAAAATTGATAAGGATTTAATAATTGTAAAAGAATCAGTTAACAACGAAACAATTAACAGAATAATCAACGAAGAAGTAGATAAATTTGTAAGTGAACTCAATGAAGGCAAGTGGACCAAGATAATGAAAAACGCACGTGAGTTAAACGTAGGTGGAACTTGGACAGTAATTGCTAACGATGTTAATAAACGTAAAGTAGTAGGACAATATCCAACAAAGATAATGGCTATGATACCAGCATTATACGAGAAAGCAAAAAAAGAACATCCGGGTGCAAAGATCACAGTTGAAAACGGACAAGGAAAATCATTTGTTGCTGAATCAGTTAATGAAGCACAAGATAAATTCAAAGTAATTGATACTAAAACAGGTGAAACAATAGAAGTAGGGTTACCAAAACGAATAGCTCAAAAATTAGCAACCAAAAAGAAAGAATGGACATCTTATCCTGATAGAGAAAAATCCGCTATAGCAAAAATAGCTATGAGTGAAGAATCAGTTAATGAAGTATTTATTGATTTACCGAGAATACCCGGGTTTATATTTGCTATGACTTTTGGAGCTACATTTATTTGGCTAGTATGGGAACTAGTTGTAAGTGGAATTGAGAGTAGTAAAATAAGAAATAAATTATCTCCAGCTGGGTGGATTAAATTGATAAAGATATTCCTAAAGAAATCCAAAACCAAAAAAATAATGAACAAATTATCCCAAGACCCCGAAATTAAGAGTATGATTGATAATGTTAAACGTGGTAAAGAAAAATCGTGGAAATTAAAAACTCTTTTGAATAAAAAAATGTCAACACAACAAAAAGATATTGTAAAATCCGAATTTGATTATGTTATTCGATATGATGCTGTCGTTCAAAAATTATTAAATAAGGAATCAGTTAATGAGAACGGAATAATGTACAAAGCAGGTGTTAAGAAGTACGGTAAAGAGGGAATGACTAAAATTCAATCAGCTGCAGGTAAAGACTTAGGACACGAAGAAATTGGTAAGATCAAAGACAAGTACGAAAAAGGTAAAAAAGGTAAAAACGAAGCAATTGAAGAAGATTTAGGGTCAGTTGGGGGAATGAGTATTCCGACAATCGTAAGTAGTTTATTTGCATTATACGTAATGTTCAAAATTGCATATACTACAAACGCAGATGTACAAGAACTTAAAAAACTTGGAAAAGCTATATTAATGAGAGTTCCTATATTAGGACCTAAATTAGCTAAAAAGGATTTTGTAAAAGGATTAGACACTATATTCAAAACAGCTGATATGAGTAAGATTGAATCATACTTAACTAAAAATCCAAAACTTAGTAAAATCATAGGACAAATTAAGGGTGGCGATAGATTGGCTTGGAAAAAACTATATGGTGAATTAAAGGATATGGATTATAGAGCTTACAGCCAATCACACAAAATAATATCTAAATTTTACCAAAGTTTAAAACCAAGTAAAAAGAAATAATGATTAAACTCCGTAACATATTATTTGAAGACATTAGTCAAGGCGACTTAAATGCAGTAGAAAAGTATGCGGACAAACTGTTTAGTAAAGTAGGTATTGATATTAACTTTACCAAACATTTTATGGACCGAGTAAATGATTCACGTAACGGCAAACCAATTAACACAGCAGAACTAATACATCTATTTAAACAGACGTATAAGAAGTACGGCAAAACTATACCTAAACTAGGACACGAAGCAGAGGCAGTACTACACGATATGAACAATGATGTAAATGTACCATTTGTGTTAAAATGGGATGGTAAGGAATTTGACTTTATCAGTAAAACGGTAATGAGGAAGAAAGACTTTAAAACACACAACCAAAAAATTGATGTTTAAATGATTAAACTTCGTGACATATATAACGCTATTAAAGAGGGAACAAACTCTACAGATATGACAACTGCAGATCAACTATGGCCGTTTGCTACTAAAGCAAGTTATGCTAAATCTTGGGAAGCAAGTAGACTAAATAAGGTATTTGATAAAAGTCTTGAAGGAATGATAAGACATCCGAATTCGGATTTAAGTAGTATTGTTAATGGTGATGATGTAAGTGATATCAAATCACAGTTAGCAGCAACGTCTAACTCAGATGGAACAAACAAAAACGTATTACCTGATTGGACAAAGATTGATGATTTAGACGACACTAAATTCAACACACCTACCATCACAGACGACCCAACTAAAGATCCACAAAAAGGTAAATTGGTAAAGAAATGATATTAAAAGAATATGAATATAGAACCGAGATAGATGACTTGTTACTACAATTTAAAAAATCGTGGACAAGTAAGAAATCATTTATGTTCACTCCACCGGATTTTACAATAAAGCCTCCACGAAACGACCAAGATGAAAGTCCACAAAATGTAACGGTTAAAATTAAGTTTACCCCTATCAAGAATTTAAAATGGTCATTTAACATCAACGCCGCAAAAGATACCAAGGATAATATTGTAGGACTAATTCAATACAATCCACACCAATTTCCAGCTGCACTAAAAGACTTAATATCCGAATTACGTGAAATGTTCCGACACGAATTAGAACACGTAGCACAAGACGCATTTCAAGACAAGTGGGTAAAGTATGTTAAACGTAATCCAAACGATCCGGCTTACTATGTTGGATACTTATTACAAGGTAACGAAATTCAGGCTTACTTACGTGGGTTTGAAACTGTAATGGAACACACAGGTAAAACAATGGAACAAGTGATGGATGCTTGGCACAAAAATAATAAAGCTAATTTCCGTAAAGACAAGTATTGGCAAATAGTAAAAGGTAAGTGGTTACGGGAAGCTAAAAAAATGGGTCTAGTTGACGAAGGAACAATTTTAAACAATCCATCTGCTACATACAGCAGAACAACAAAAAAAGAAAAAAAGAATATTAAAAAATTAGGTATAAAATAATGGCACTAACAGACAAAGGAGCAGAAGAGCTACACGATATATTTATGTCCTTTTCTGGTATAATGGATGGGTACTTATCAGAATTAGATAAAATTATAATGACAGAAGACGGAGAAGATACAACCACGTTTGATTCGCTTATTAATTTAATGCGAGAAACTATTGATAATTTCGAAGATGATTCGGTTGATGTGTATGATTCAGAATTTATAGATGAAAACCAAGACTTCATCGACGAAGAAGAATTTGAGGATTAATAAAAAATAAATTAGTTTTTTCTTGTTTTTTCCAATTAATTGTTGTACATTTACTATGTAAAACAGTTAAAGAACTGACTATGAAAAAAATATTATATCTTCACGGATTTGAAAGTAAAGGAGTTAAGAAAGTTAGACACTTAGCTACTAAAGGAGTAGTTTACGCTCCTTATATGGATTATGAAGAAAACCCGGAAACTATATTCGAAGAAACTCTACAAATAGTAGACAAATTAAAACCTGACTTAATCGTTGGGTCAAGTATGGGAGGCTACTTTGCCCATAAACTAGCAACACACGTAAAAACAGAATTACTGCTATTTAATCCGTCAACAATTAACGAATGGACATACTATGACAACTTGGACATTGAAACAAGTGTTGGTGAAGAAGAAATTACCGGAACCGTTGTTATAGGTGGAAAAGACGAAATCATCAATCCCGACCAAAACACGTTATATTATACAGGATTACTAGAAATTAAACACGAACCCAATATGGAACATAGAATTCCAAGTAAGATCTTTAATAAACACGTTGACTCAATCACTTCGTAATTTTGTTACGAAGCTAGAAAAATAATTGCAATAAAATTTGGATTTGTGGTGAAAATGTTGTACTTTTACTAAGTAAAAGGAAATAAGATTAACAGTTAATAATAAGAGTTATGACAACAATAGGAAAAGCTAATAAATATTACACATTGTGGCACATTGAAAAAGTTGAACAATGGAATGGTCCTTACAAGTATTACAATGTGAACTACACATTTCACAAAAACTTGGCATTGGACAAACAACGTGCCATTGAAAAAGTTGAAGAAATTTATGGTAAGAATTATACAATAGACGAAACAGTACGTGGTTCTGGTAGTTGGATTAAAAACGGATACAAACAGAAGGTATATGTTTGTAACGGCGAAAATACCGTAGTTGGATTTGGTAAGTATAGTGAGTGGACAATTAAAGAAGTATTTGATAGAGACGCTAAATACTTTAATTGGTTAGTTGAAAACGCCGACAATAATATAGTTGGTACCATTGAAAAATCTCAATTTTGGATTGACAAACTAGCTAAAGATAAGGTTGACATTGATACTAAGAGTTTAACTATTAAAGAAGTTGGATATGATGAAACTGTTGAAGTTACGTTTGAAAGAAACTTATCAGTTGGTGAAGGAGTTGCTTACTACTATCACAATATGGGTGATTTAAGATTGGAACTACAATTTAAGCATTTTAACGTTTATTACTATTCAGGTCATGAATACGGACTTCCTGTTATTAAAGTGGGTAACAAAAAGAGTGGAAAACGTATTAAAAACAAGACTTACAAATTAAAGTTGAAACCCATTACATTTGGTGAAATGGACACATTCCAACAATGGAACGACGACACTCGTAAATACGAGATGAAAACTGTTAAACGACAAACTGTCGAAGTAATTGGAATGAAAGTTGTAAAATAGAGAAAATTGTTGTATATTTAACATATGGTTTATGTAGAGACTGAACAAGAATATAGTAAAATGAAAGGTGACTTGGATGAAACTCCTTATGCACTAGTAATTCCATTCTACTCAGATATCTACAAACATTACGCACGTAACAGAATATCGTTTATATACATCTACAATCCCGAAATAGACGAAGAATACATAATAGGGTACAATAACAACGATTTAATACAGGTTTCGTACGATTTAAGGGACTTTCTCGAGTTACCTGATAAATTGTATGTACTAAACAAGAAGGCTTTTCTATATTTTTATCAACGTGAGGAAATGTACGATTTAGACCTACAACACTACTTTCAAACGAATAAACCACTTGATACCAACAGTACAGACACAAAAGCACACGACTTTCTGTACCGACAAATGTCAACATATCCTGATGCCAACGATGTTGTACCAATTACAAAACATTATGAAAAATGTGTTGAGATACGGGAAAAGTTTAAAACTGTAGAATTAGGTACTAGTCAATCAATACGTGATTACAATAAATACGTGATAGAAGGACTACAAAAAATAGAATCAGAAGGGTTATTCGTTGACTACTTAAAATTCATAGATACCTTTGGAAGAAACGGACTCGAAAACAATTTAACATTTTCAGAATACAACATATACACAACCACAGGTAGACCTAGTAACCGACACGCAGGTATAAACTATGGAGCATTAAAGAAAGATGATGAAACACGTAAAACATTTATAAGTAGACACGAAAAAGACGGATTCCTGTTGAGCTTTGACTATGACGCATATCATTTACGTTTAATTGCTACACTAATCGGTTACACATTTCCAAGTACAGAAAACATACATATTTATTTGGGTAAACAGTATTTTGACACGGATACATTAACGGAAGAACAGTACAATGAAAGTAAGACAATTAGTTTCAGACAATTATATGGTGGGATACAAGACGAATATAAACACATACCATACTTTCAACAAACTAAAAAGTTCATAGACAATTTGTGGGCCACATTTAAAGAAGATGGATACATAACAACACCTATATTCAGTAAACGGATGCATCATCATTTCTTCAGTGATATTAACAGAAATAAACTTTTCAACTATTTATTACAAAATATGGAAACTGAACGTAATATGTTGATGTTAGACGAATTACACACATATTTACAGGATAAAAAAACAAAGATGGTGTTATATACATATGATTCTTTACTATTCGACTACAACGTGGAAGACGGAAAAGAAACAATACAAGAAATAAATAAGATAATGGAACAAGGTGGATATCCGGTTACACTAAGTATAGGAACTGATTATCACACATTAAATAAAACGGAAATACCGAAATGAGAGTTATAAATACAATATTAAGGGAATGGGCACAACGTGTAGACGATGGACAACCTAATCCACAAAACCCGGAACATATTACTGAGTTGGTTAACTCGTTAGTAAAGTATGATTTACCGGAGAGTTTTATATATGAGTTTGTGGGTAACTTAATGGACGGACCTACACTAATCACAGAAAAGGAAGAAAAGTTTTATGCTAAAAATACGGAAACGGATGAACTTATAGATTTTAACTCTGAAGAGGCTAGAGATAAAGCGGTAGACGAGAAACCAAATTACGAAAAAGCTGACAAGAATGATGATGAAAAAGGACAGGATGACGACACATCTAAGGAAGACTCTGAAAAGTCGAAGTACAATCCTGAAACTGACGACGAAAAGAGTGATCGACCTAATACAATGGCATCTGGAGCCGGATTACTTCCGGTCGAAAAAAAGGCGATAAAAAAAGCAAAAGATTCTAATACTCCACAAATAGAACAACAACAATATAAAACAACTCAATTAGAACTTCAACAGAAACGAGATATGGGTGACGCAGGAGCTGGTGGGGCAATAGCTTCACAGGGTGAATCTATATATTGTAGTGCATTAAATTCACTAGATGTAAAAGTTTTTACACAACACAATAAAGAACAAATTAATTCAATATTGGAACAAATGAATTCTAGATCAGGTCGATCTAAGTTTCCAACTTCGGCTGAAAGTGTAACATTGAGATCTCTTGGAATAGAACCTACTGATCCGAGTGGTGCTGAATATATTGCTATACGAGAAGCATTTGCTCAGAATGAACTTGAAAGAATAAAAAACATACCAAACTCAGTATTTTATCTAAAAGGTAAAAAGGGATTTGACGGAAAAGACGAACCATATTTAGAATGGGCTAGAGTAGCGTACGATGGAACATTATCAACACGTAAAATTCTAGCTGAAGACACAAATCTTGATACTAGTAAACCACACACAACACTACAATCGGAAAAAGATATTGATAATGAAGTACAGAGTAAACTTACAAATCTTTTAGCAAACGCGACTAAAGACAAAAATCAAGACGACATAACACATTATCAATCTGAATTAAAATCATTTAAGAAATTTAGAAAATATCATGACACTTTTGTAATTGGAGTTGATGACAGAGGACGAACAACAACAGTATCTGTATCAAATAAAAAAGACGATAATTTAAAAGATCCACATAATAATACAACACCGAAATCTCGTTTCGGTGTAATTAAAGAACAATATGGAAAAGAGGCAGCGGCAACAATTACTAAGGCATTGGACACAGCTATCGAAACAGTATCAGATGTAAAACAACAATCTGTACAAAGTTCAAATTTAGTAAACATAGACGATACTATGATATCCATACTTAATATACCGGAAATGTCTAAGTATATGAATCAACTAGAAAACAATACAGGTTATAATAATTATTTAAAATCACAAGGGAAAGATATAACGTTACTGTCAACACAGGAAAAAGTAAAATTAATGCAGGAACACTCTCAACTATTATTGGATTCCAATAAGAAGCCTGCTTTTGAACCGTATGGAAAAATCATGACAAAAGTAGGAGAAATATCTACGTCTAAAAAACTAAGAACTAAATATCCTGATATAAATTTTGATGATCATAGTGTTAAAAAATGTGTTGATATTAAACACAACGAAAAAACAGCAGTTAATTCTTCTCACGATAAAGTAGTTAATTCTATTAGAAATGCTGACAAAGTTTTAGGATTCCCGAAAGATGGAATAAATGGACCAAACGTTTCAGGTTATATTAGTACTGTTATGGACGCAATGCATTTCGATTCCTACATTGATGGTGGAGATGGAAAAATGATTGTACAAATGGGTATTCGAGGAGCTCAACCACAAGACATAAGAGGTTGCTTAGCATCCAACACCGGATACAAGGGTGATGTAACAACTATCGATGGTAAAGAAGGACTTAAAAAACATTTAAGACAAACGTGTAAAATTGATTCAAAGTCTGGTGCTATAATTATGAATAGTGACGATGGAGTAAATTCAATATGTACAGATACTTGGAGAACTGCCGGTACAAGTCAAAAAGTTGCGAGTGGTTATGGAGATAGTATGCGAAAGTGTATTTCTACTAAAGTAGACACAAGAAGATCAAATTAGGAGCTATGAATGAAAACACAACTAATATGTACGTTCTCAACTAAAAAAGACGTACATAAAACCCTAGACACTATTATAGATGGCTTCAATGTTGTGTATGACAAAATATTCGTATTGAGTACACAAACTCCACACGAAGTGATATGTAGTTACAATATTGAGGTAAACCCAAACTTGAAGTTTTTACCGGGTAGTATATTGGTACATCGTAAGAAGGACACCAATACTATGTACAGCATAAACGCATTAAATGAGGTAATACAGTTACATAACAACGGAGTACTAGATACAAGTTTTGTGGTGGATTGGGACACATATAGAAACTGTTTACTACTTACAGGTGATGAAGGATTAAAACGAATTGATACAGAAATATTTTTTATACAACGAATAAAATACAAAAAATAATTACCAAAAGTATAACGTTTGAAAAATAACTGTATATTTATTACCATACAAAGAATAACAAATAACAAATAACACAACTAAAAATTAACAATTGAAAAATAAGTATTAACGAGAAAGATTTGGATATTAACAAATTCTTTTGTATATTAAGTAATAATAAATAATTAATTAATCAATAACAAGTAAAAAGAGAATCATTATGGATTTAGAAGCAGTAAGAAAAAAGTTACAAAAACTTCAAACAAAAACACAAAAACAAGACAATTTGTGGAAACCTGAACCAGGTAATCAAGTAATCAGAATAGTACCAAACAAAACAAATCCGGAATATCCATTCCACGAATTGTACTTTCACT
>Ga0255048_10000193_pt1 | contig 44796 bp, 55 predicted proteins | sample JV7_2_2_MG_FD_183619 | JGI IMG/M metagenome (GOLD analysis project Ga0255048, IMG submission 183619) | Seawater microbial communities from Jervis Inlet, British Columbia, Canada - JV7_2_2 | ecosystem: Environmental > Aquatic > Marine > Inlet | place: Canada: British Columbia | collected 2016-10-06 | reverse complement strand
ACCAGAAATGTTCTACCGCCGTGCCCGGCTACTTGTCGTGCATTTTATACAGGTGCTTCGCGTTCTCGTTCATCAGCGGGGCGAGCGCCTTCTTCTCGATAGCGGAGAAGGAAGACATGATGCGCGATCGGATCTTGTGGAGGTTGTGTTCAGCCTGCTGCTCGCGCCACCACGCGCGGACCTCGGGGTCTATGGACATCGTCCCCATCGCTCGATCCATCTTCTCCAGGCAGAGTAACAGAAATCGCGTCACTTTCTCGTTCTCTTCGATCAGCCCGATCGTTTTGATGAGGGGGGTTTCGCTGTCTTGGTCACTGCTCATGCCATCGGTCATCCGGCCTTGTTTCTGTAAGGGGGCTCATGTCTGGAGATTTTATCCGCTGGAACTGGGAAACGAACCGCCCGAACGTCACCGGTGCAGGTGTCGCGATCTACAACATTCGTCCCGTCCCGTTGCATACCGCTGCATCTCGTCTCGTCCCGATGGTGAAGACGTACCGCGTGATGGTGGCTGGGGTACTCGAGGACGCCGAGGGGGGGAAGAGCGATAGAACATGGTGGCGGCAGGCGGTTGGCTTCACCCGGAAGCTACCCGACCTGAGATCGACACGGATCGACAAGCCTGTCGTTGCACGAAAGCCGTGGTCTCCACGGACGCCGAACATGCTCGCGATGTTGATGGGGGAGGAGTGAAAAGTTGAGGAGCGAAGCCCGAAGTCCGTCAAGAGCATTGCGCCATTGACACCCGACCAGGGCCGGCGTACGCTCCTCGGTGCAAACGAACGCCGAGGAAATCTTCCCAAGAAAACCTCGGCGACGCAAGCCATGCGGACGGAATCCGCGGATTACCCTCTCGAGCTCACGCCGAACGGTAAACGCCTGATTCGCGTCGGAGAAAGTGGCGGTCTCTCCCTGCCGATGCAGATCGGCGCGCTGTCCTGAAACCGGCAGTTGCTTGAAGAAGCGACGGGTTTTAGGCGGCGCAGCCATGCAGAACTCGGCGCGGAGCGCCTCCTTGTCTCCTCCCCCGGAAGGGGAGCTCACTCATCAGGAGAGAATCGACGCTCTGCCACGGTGTCGTTCCATCTAAAAAAGCAGGGTCCCGTAGGGAGATGCTCCTGTACCGTGTCCCTCAACCGCAAGGGGGCCAAATGAGACCTTTTTCGCTCGTCGCTGGGGGTTTGTGTCTAGCATGGCTGTCGGCCTCGCTGGCGCAGACCCCCTCTTCTACCGTCTCGATCACGCAGGAGGGGTTCGCTCACCCCGGGGGGCTCGGCAAGATCCACGTCTCGGTCGATTTCGTGGACGCGGACGGTGTTCTCGGCGCCTCGATCCCCATCCTCTTCGATACGAACTCGATGACAGCCATCTCCGCGTTCCCGATCGGAGAACTCCTGGCGACCAACGCCGGCGCAGGACCCGACTTCTTCAACTGGACACCACGGGACCAAGGGATGCTCGTCGGGTACATCACGGAGTTGATCCCACCGACAACCATACTTCACGCCCCTGGCGAGGTGTTCACGGCGACCTTCTTCGTGGAGCCGACCCAGGCGGGAGCGGCGATTCCTTTGGTGGTCGAGGGGATTCCTGGCCTGAGCCCTCCCTTGGGGTACGACGTCATCCTCCAGCTTCCGGACGGTTCGGTCGTCGAAGCCCCCACCACGTCGATTGGTCTCGACCTCAACATCTCGAACCAATTCCCATTCATGCGCGGGGATGCGAACGCCAACGGGGCTCGAGACCTTGTCGATGCGGTCCACACCCTCGAATTCATGTTCCTGGGGACTCCCCCGCTGTGCCTGTCGGCGATCGACGCGGACGCATCAGGAACGGTCTCGCTGGTTGACACCCTCCTGATCCTCGATCATCTGTTCGGAACGGGCACTCCGATCGCGGAGCCCTACGCAGAGTGCGGCGGCGACCAAGTCGGTCTTCCGTGCGCCAATACCACTTGTCCATGAGGAGAGCGATGACAGCATACGAACAAGCCCTACGCGCGTGCGTGACCCTTGGAGCGCAGCACACCGACGAGAACCCCGTCAACGAACTACAAGTGATCTTGCTCCAGTCGACGGTCTCGATCGCGCACCTGAGAGCGGCAGGGTTGTCGGCACGCCCCGAGCTCGAGGGGCCTGACCAGGCTTTCGTCTTCGTGGAGCGCGCGCACGATGCATTCGCCACCGCGCAACGGCACGACGTGCGAAAGACGGTCGAGATCTGCGAGGGTCTCCTTGCGCGGTACTGGCAGTGAGCAAGGGGAAGAAGGTAGCGGTCGCGACACTCGCGCTCTTCGCTACCGGGATTGCCCTTACTGACCTTGGTTTCTTGCTTGATGACGTCGAGGGGAATACCTACTCGAGCATCATCCGAGAAACAGAATGGATTGCTGGCGGCATCGGGTTCGCGGCGATCCACGCAGTTCGGAAAACAAACGTGAAGCCCATCATCGAAGGATGGTGGGGAGTCGCGGCCGGAGCGGCCTTGTCAGTCTCGTCGTCGTACGTCATCGGGGGCGGTGTCCCCGGGATGCTACTTGGCGGCGCGGTCGGCTGGCTACTCTGGCAAAACGATGGGAAATCATGACTGAAGAAAGAACCGCGACCAATTACCTTGGGATCGCGATGATCGTCCTGCTGGTAACTCTGATCGGCGTGATGATCTACGGGATTGTTTCGATCAACCAGCGGATCGGCGACAATGAACGGATCGTAGCTGAAGGCTTACGCGACGACATCCCGGAACCGTTCGACGCGACCCACATCCCATGCAAGTCATGCCGTGGGCACATCAATGACGTGGCGTCGCACACCGCGGAGCTTGAGCGCGCCGAGGTCATCTACATGCTGAAGCGGTCACGCACCGGTCACGCCGCGTTCGATTCCGGCGTCGACAAGTGCATCGAACTCATCCGCCGAAGGGGGGAATGATGTTCCCTGAGCTCGCCGACCTCGAGGCTGCACGGGTTGCGCTGCAAGCACGGCTCGCGACCATCTACCCTGACGTTCAGGTCAGCATCACGATTCAGCTTCTCCAGGACGAGACGACGATCACCGTCATCGCGAGAGACCACGGAGCAGAGGGTGCCCCGATCGTCTGGGGGGCGGGCGATCCGTTCCCGGGCGTGCCGACGATCCTTTCCTGGATCCAGTGGCTCGCGACCGCGCCGGTCTGATGTCGATCGGATACGTCCTGTGGTTGAGGCGTCGGATCAAGATGTACCGAGAGGTCTACCTCGCAGCAGGGAAGTGGTGATGTCGAACCTACCCGCGCTCAATCGCGACTTGCACATGGTCACGCAGAAGCGACTCGAGGTCCGTTGGGCAACCTGGCCCGACTCCTGGGCTACGTTCGTCGAGACGATCCGCGCCGAAGGGAGCGAGGCGGAGATCTCCGTCATCAACCGGTGGCCTGACGAATTCAAGGTCGCCGCCCTCCAGCGCGCGGAGAAGATCGCGACGTGGCAAGAGAACCGCGTTTTCGAGTACCTCCAGAAGATCGACGACCTCACCGAGGCGACGAAGCTGTGCCAGAAGACCGGGATCGAAGTCGCCGACAACATCACCCGCCTAACGGCGCTCAAGTACCTCGTCGATCGCGCGATGGGGATCGCCAAGGCCCCGAACGATCCCACCACCCCAGCCGGGGAGTCGTTGAGCGCGAACCTTGACGAGAAGTTGCGACTTCAGCGGACCCTCCGGCAGACACCCGATGGGACCGTCGTTGCCGAGGAGCGGCACTTCGGCGGTGAAGATTGAAGGAGACCCGTCTCCAGATGGAGGCTCGTCTCGCGGCCCTCGAGGTCGAGGAACTCCACGTCGAGTTCAAGAGGCGTGCCGAAGCCGATCACATGTTCTTCTGCGAGCACGTCCTTGGGTACAAGGATCTCGACCACAACTTGCACGGCGAAGTCTCAAGGCTCATCGACGGGACGTCGGGGAAGAAGAAGAAGCTCTTTCTCCTCCCGCGTGGTCACCTCAAATCATCACTCGTCACTGTCGGATGGGTCATCTGGCTGATCGTCAAGGATCCGAATCGGACGATCGCGATCTTTAACGAGACCCAGGATCTCGCCGAGGCATTCTTGCGCGAGGTCAAGGACCACCTCGAGGGGAACGCCGTCCTTCGGAAGTATTGGCCGGGGCTGGTCCCTGATGAGAAAAAGGTGTGGAACCGTTCGGCCATCATCGTCAATCGCACCCGTCTCGTTCGTACCCCGACTGTCGAAGCCAAATCGATTGAGGAGAGTACAGCGGGTCGACATCCCGACATTATGATTTTGGACGACCCGGTCTCGGATAGGACGGTCCGGACTGAGGACGGAATTCGTAAGTCCAAACAGAAATTCCAAGAGCTTCAGGCACTCCTCGAGCCGCCCTCTGATGAAGACCCCTTTGTCGGGATGCTGATCGTCATTGGTACTCGGTGGCATTGGCAAGACCTCTACAATTACATCATGGAGAAGCTCGGCGCCTACTATGACGTTCACATCCGCAAGGCGATCGAGGACGGCAAGGTCATCTTCCCGCAGAAGTTCACGAAGAAGCTCCTCGCCGAAATGCGAACGACGATGGGCGAATGGGTGTTCTCGTCTCAGATGATGAACGAGCCCGTCGATAGTGCATCCGCAATCTTCCCCAAAGAGCTCATCGATAAGAGAACGTGGGAAGGGGACCGCGATCACTTCCTGACGAGGATGCACAACTTCACCTACTTGGCGGTTGACCCGGCATGGGATGGCGAGGATGCGACCGGAATCGTCGTCGGCGCCATGACGTCGATGGGGAACAAGGGGAAGCTCTACGTCCTCGACGCGGTCCGCTCCCGCATGAAACCGGACGAGATGCTCGAGCACGTCATCGCTTTGGCGCTCCGATGGCGGGTCCAGAAGATCGGGTTCGAGGGGGTCGTCGGCGGCCAAGAGTGGATGATCAAAAACCTGAGAGAGCTCCTGGAAGAGCGAGACTTGCGGATCCCTGTGATTGCGCTCTCTCACGGTAACAAGTCAAAGAACGCCCGCATCCTCGGATTGGTGCCGGAGTTGCAGTTCGCGAGGCTGTATCTTCACCAGGGCTGCGAAGAGTTGCGCATGGAGCTCTTGCAGTTTCCGAGGTCGTCGTACCGCGACCTCATGGACGCGCTCGAGATGCTGACGCGGATCGCAACGCCACCGGGGAAGACCCGGGACAGGCCGGCGCGCAGCCAGCCGGGGACCGGCGAGTACGATCTCCGCTTGCTCGAGAACAAACGAAGACATCGAAGACAGGGGTACTCAGCGCGATGAAAGACACGACAGCGACCAAGGTACGGATGAGAGCCGCCGAACTCGGGGTGAACGAGGCGGACCTCCAAAACGTGGCCGACGTCGCTACGATGATCTACTCGCAAGGGGGACTGTTCGAGAACTCAGTGCGGATGGCAATTCGCGAGGTCGAGCAGTCGAAACGTCGGGGTGCGCGCCACGGTTCGAACATCTCTGAACGGAGATCCTGATGGGATTCAAGCAAGACAAGTTCTTTACCTCGAAGCCGCTCATGACAAAGCCATTCGTGCGCAAGAAGCAGGGCTTCGAAGAAGTCCCGCCGAATAGCGGACCGGACGGTCGGATCATCGGCTCGGCGTCGAGCAAAAAAGGCGTCAAGAGCACGAAGTCGCTCATCAAGCATGACGGCATCGTCATGGGCGGTTCAGTGACGAACGAACGGAAGACCGCCTCGAAGAAGTCGATCGACAAGCTCTCGAGCGGCGGTAGCACACGCATCATCGGTAGCGGGTAACCTCCGATGCCGTACATGACGGGCAGGCCAACCTCCAGGGAGAGGCTCGAGCGCCTATTGCTCAACGCCAAGATGGCGCAGGAGCGTAGGGATCGAGAGATCAACCTGTGGCAGGACACCTACAACTACTACCGTAGCGACCCTCCGACCAACTGGGACGAGGGGGGAATGCAGCTCCAGGTGAACTTCCCGTTCGCTTGGTACGAGTCGATCATCCCCTCTCTCGTTCACGAGAACCCGGTGTTCCACGCCGAGGCACTTAGCGAAGAGTCGGAGGAGCAGGCGCCCACCGTCGAAGCGGCAATCACAGCGGAGCTCCGCAACGTCAAGTTCAAGAAGACCCTCAAGCGCGCGACCTACGACGGGCTGCACTACGGGGTCGGGATCTGGCAACTCGGGTTCTACGATCAGGGGCTTGTCCCCGTCAGTGCCGGCGGAGAGCAGGCAGAGACCCCCGTCGCGATCGATGAGCCGGGTCCGAAGTCAAACTCCGACCTTCCGCTCGGGGTGAAGCCCGGTCAGATCTACGCCCTCCCGATCCGCCCCTACAACTTCCTCATCGATCCGAACGCGACCGGCCTTGACGATGCCCTCTGGTGCGGAGTCGAGTACGTCCGGAACCTCGAGGCGGTCAAGGCAGACAAGCAGTACAAGGGAACCGACAACCTCTCGGCGAACGAGTACGACATGCCGCGCGGGATGACGATCGACACCTACAAAGAGAAGTTCGAGAAGGATCCCGAGCAGACGATGGTCCGCCTGATCCAGATCTGGGACATCGTTGACCGCAAGGTCTACATCGTCGCGCCAGGGCACACGGGCTTCCTCGGGGTGTTCGACATGAAGCTCCCGGTGCAGCGGTTCCCCTTCTACGTCATCCACATGACCGACGACAACGAGACATTCTGGAACCAGTCGCCGATGGTCCCGTGGCTGAACTTGGTCGAGGAATACAACCTCACGATTTCGCAGCGGCTCGACCACCTCTCTCGCTTCAAACGTAAATACGCCTACGACTCATCGAAGATTGACGAAGAGTCGATGGAGGCTCTGCGCAACCCAATGGACGGGACGATCGTCCCGGTAAAGGGCGACGGTCAACCGATCCGCGGCGCGATCGAGCCGATCCCTGACGCTAATGTTTCGACGGACTCCTACGCTTTCACATCGGAGGCGATGCAACGATGGACTCAAATCTCCGGAACAAGCGAGTTCGACCTAGGGGGCTCACGACCTGGCGAACGCCCGGCCGCCGAGATCAATCGAATCTCTGGCGCGTCAAACGGGCGCCGGTCCGCTCTCGGCGGGAGAATTCAGTCTCCCTTGGAAGAGTTCGCAGACGACGTTCGCTCGGTGATGGAACGGTACTACTCGAAAGAACGAGTCGTAAAGATCACCGGCGATCGCGGAGACTTGCAGTGGGTAAAATACGACGGGTCAAAGTTGGCCGGTCCGTATTTGTGGAAATGCAACATCGAAGAAATGGCTGCAAGCACCGGGGAGACCCGGATGCAAAAGGCCGCGCAGGCGCTTCAGGTGTTGACCCCGTACTCCCAGGTGGGGAGCCCGGTACCCATCATCGACATCGTGCCCGTCCTGACGGACCTCGCCAAGGAACTGGGGGTGAAAGATCTCCGGGTGTTTCCGCAGGCGGAACCGCCGATGGACCCCGGTCACGAATGGTTCCAGATGCTCCGCAAGGGAGTGGTCCTGGCGCCGAACCAAGTGGACGACCACGCTTGGCACATACACGTCCACGAGAGACAACTCGAAGAAGTCGACACTCTACGGTCGCCCAGTACGCTCGAGCGGCTCAACAATCATATCGAGGCGCACCGGGCGATGGCGCTCGCGCAGCAGCAGTCCGCCGAAGGTCAAGAGGCGGTTCAGAAGGAGCGCCAAGGGGGAGGGTCTCCAGGACCCGCGCCAGGTAACTCCAACAACCCAGGGGGCGGCGCAGGGATCTTCGCGACGGGCGGAGGGAACACACCGCAAGACCAGATCTCATCAGGTGGCGCGACCGGCGCGAACATCCAAGAGGTACTGAGAGGGGGCTTCCAGTAATGGCGAAGAAGAAGCGCGCGACTCTGCACTCGAAGACCGCCGACAAGCGCAGGAAGCGGCGCGGTACGGTCTCCAGGGTTGAGCGAATTACGGCGGGGTCAGAGAAGCAGGGCTTGGCAAGGTCGAGTTCGAAGCTCAAGAAGGCCGCGGCGAACAACAAGGCGAACATCGACAACCTTGTCACCAAGTCTACGAAGGATCTCGACAAGCAGTCATTCAAGACCGGATCGAAGTCGAAGACGAACAAGGCGACCCGCGCCCTCGCCCGCACGAAGGCGTTGCGGGAGATGCGCAGTCGTGCAGCGGCGAAACGCGCAACATCTGCCGGGAAGAAGCGCAAGAAATGAAAACCCCCGCGGGCGCGTGCGAGGACTGTGGCGGCCAAATCGAAGCTAACCGCATTTGGCCGAAGCGGTGCGATTCCTGCATGACCGTTGAGAAGCACGGGCAGGCGCCGCACATCGACGAGTTCAAGTTCACGGGGTGGAACGAACAGCTCGCCGCGAACATCACGAGTCGTGCGCATCAAAAGCAGGTCATCCGAGACATCGAGACCCGAGCGAACGGGCAGATGAAGGTAGATTGGCACTGAGATGAAGACCGTCACTCTGCAATGCCCGGAGCAGCCGCCAGAGCTCTCGAACCTGACCATCCCATCGGTGGTGACCCTGACCCTCGAGGTCGAAGTCGATTCGATCCATGCCGGAGAGCTGGGGTACACGCTTTCAGGGAAGGTGGAGTCTCTGAGCGTCGGCGAGGCTTCTCCAGGTACGAACTCGGTCGTTGAATCCGCAATCCTCGGCATGAAGCGGGCGAAGCTCCGCACCACCGGGACCAATGGATAATGGTTACCGACTGGGACAGCCCGCGTAGCCGCGGAGTCGTTGCGGCGGAGAAGATCGCGCCGAACTTCAACCTCTGGAACCCAGCGGCGGAGCTGACGTGGACGGGGTCCAACCTCACGAAGGTTACGTTGACCAACGCTGACGGAACGGTCATCGAGATCGATCTGACGTATGACGGCAGCGACCAACTGACTGACATTACGCGATGGGCGGTACCGTAAAGATGTCAGTGCAATCAGACGCAGTGAAGGCTGCCAGCCGTACTTTTAACGGTGCCCCGCAATGGGCCTCGGTGATACTCATCGTCGGTGCGTTCCTCACCTACCTTTACATGCACGACAAGTTTCTTCAAGTGCAGGCGGACCGTCTGGAGATTGTCGCGATACAGCGAATCGAATCGTGCCACGGGGTGCAAGATCGTTCGATCGATGTGATGGGCCGGTTGATGAGGACGCTCGAAGAGCAGGCTCGTGCATTCGAGGCTTTGACCATAGCTTTTATGGATTTGAAGGAAACAGTAAGGAGCAAACCATGAGAATGACGCTTCTGCTTGTTGTGCTGCTGTCGGGTTGTGCTCTTTTCGAGCCGACGCCGAAGGTGGGGCAGCCGGTCGTTGACCCGATCACCGGGGAACTGCGGCCCGCGACGGTCGACGATACGCTTGCCGCGATCGATCGGATCGACGCGGAGCTCGACGTCATCACGCAATCGACCGAGGCCGCGAATACAAACCCGTGGGTCGCCGGGACTGGCGTTGCAGCGATGGTCGCCGCGATGGCGGAAGCGAAGCGTCGGAAGCTCGCGGCTGAGAAGGCGAAGCTGTTGGCGGAGCTTCAGAACCGAAACATGGAGATCCCAACCGGAGTGGAACTGGCATGAAACTTCTAACTGAGATCGCAACCTTCGGGCAGGGCTCGCGGAAAGCTCAAGCGTTCGCATTCGGGGCCACCGCTCTTCTGGCTGGTGGATCTTTAGGGGTTTCGCAAGTGCAGACGTGGTACTTCGCGGGCCTGTGCGGGGTCTACATCCTTGGCCGGGCACTCCACGACTACGGGATCGCGCGTGCAGGAAACTGAGCGATTCTGCGGAGACTGCAAGGCGTGCTGTTTTGCCGCGGAGATCGAAGGGCTCAAGAGCACCGGGGAGTGGTGCCCGAACTGTGACGTGAAAGCCGCCCTCGGGTGCAAGGTCTACGAGGACCGCCCGATGGACTGCAAGACGTTCAGGTGTGTTTGGCTCCACAGCCCGGGGCTCGTGCCCGCGTCTCTTTGGCCGAAACGGAGTCGCGTGATGATCACTAACCTCACCGGCAAGGGCGGGGATGGGTTCGTGGTCTGGGAGATCCTCCCCGGCGCGGCGGCGAAGAAGCCAGTGCAGCGGTGGATAAAAGCGATGCGGCTTTTGAATCATCGGGTAATTATCGCAGACCCGCGCCTCAAGATGCGTAAGCAGGTCAATTAGTGCCTCACTACACCACGCTTGCTGAATACGGTGTTGCGCATACTCACTTCTTTTGGGAAGAGAGATCCAACGCGGGTATAACTGGCACCAACTGGGGCAAAGCCGGGACTGCGAACATCGACAAGGATGGCGGCGGGTTCACTACCGCCACCAATACCCCCGGAGAAGTCGGCAACGGTCTATACCGGATAACGATCACCGCCACGGAGATGCAGGCGGCGACCGTGACTCTGTTCATCGAGGATTCTACGAACTTTGACGAAGTCGTATATACCTTTCACACCTACGGGAACGCGAGTGCCTACCATGGCCTGGGTATTGGCGCGGACGTCACAGCGATCGAAGACACCGCTATCGCGACGACCGCGGCGGGCTACATGCCTTCGGACCTACGTCGGATCGACGGAGTCGCGCTCGACACGCACGACGCAGGAAAGACCCCGGCAGACGTGCGGATGGTCGACGGGGTTGTCCTGAGCACGCACAGCGCGGGACTGTTCCCCGCGGACGTACGGGCCTTCGCTGGCGGCACCAATGCTGCATTCATCGATCTGATCTGGGATGAACTCAAAGCCGGTCACGTCGCAGCGAATTCTATGGGCAGGATGCTCCAGGACATCGACAGCACGATAACGACGCTGGCGCTCGACGCCGACCTACAGTCCTTGATAACTGACGTTGCCACGATAGATACGGTAGTCGACGGCATCGCCGTCCAGACCACAGCCATCGAAATCGACACGGGGACGACCCTCCCAGCGGAGCACGCACTGCTTGCGACCGCCGCTAACCTCGCCACGGTAGATACGGTAGTTGATGGCATCGCAGTCCAGACCACAGCCATCGAAATCGACACGGGAACGACGTTGCCAGCCGAACACGCGCTGCTTGCGACCGCCGCGAACTTAGCGACGGTAGACACCGTAGTCGACGGCATCGCAGTCCAGACCACGGCAATAGAGATCGACACTGGAACGACGTTGCCAGCGGAGCACGCACTGCTTGCGACCGCCGCTAACCTTGCGACCGTCGATACGGTAGTCGACGGCATCGCAGTTCAGACCACAGCCATCGAGATAGATACCTCGACGACCCTCCCAGCGGAGCACGCCTTGCTTGCGACCGCCGCTAACCTTGCCACGGTAGATACGGTAGTCGACGGGATCGCGGTACAGACGACCGTGATTGCGGCAGACACCACAACGGACATCCCGGCGCAGATTAGCGCGCTGAACAACATCTCGACCGCGCAGGTAAACACCGAAGTCGATACGGCGTTGGTCGATATCGGTCTCGATCATCTGGTGAGTGCCGCGGTCGTTGGTGCCGACGTGACTGACGACAGCATCATCGCGAACATGGTTTCCAAGAGTGCGACTCCTGACTGGGACACCTTCAACAACGAGACCGACTCCTTGGAGGCTGCCGCTGACAGCTCCGGTCTCTCCTCTGGCTTAATCACTGCGTCGTGGGGGTTCGATACCTCTACGGTGGCGGCGGACCCGGGGGCCGGAGATGTGCGCCTCGACAGTGCGACGCCAGGCTCGGTGACCAACATCTACATCTCGCAAACGACAGACAACTCTTTCGATGCCGGGTTCATCCTCAATCAACTCGGGGTAGGGGACACGATCCAGGTGGCCCAGGCAGACGACGGGTCGGCGTACGTCACCGGGACGGTCGGAACGAAAGTCGACAACACGGGCTGGTGGACGATCCCTATCACGGTGACTTCATCGGGGACGCTGCCCGGGAATAACAAGCTCTGCGCGGTGTCCTTCCTCTTCGTGACCTCGGCCGGCCCGACCGCCGCGGCAATCGCAGACGCCGTTCTAACGGAAGCGGTGGGGGACCATACCGGGACCGCCGGGTCCTTGGCTGAGTTCGTCGATGCGGTGCTCACAGATACCAACGCCACGTTGCCCGCCACCCTCACCACCATCGAGGGCAAGGTCGACACCGTCGACACCGTGGTCGATTCCATCCAGACCGACACCACCTTGATCCTGGCGAATCTGGCGGCCGTAGACACGGTCGTCGACCTCATCTTGGTAGACACCACGGCGATCCTTGCCGCTACCACAAGCATAAGCTCTACAACCGGCCTCATCCCCCTGATCCTCGTCAAAGTCCTCTAGCCTCTCAAACATCATCGCCCCGTGATGCTCTCAAACTGCCGATGGGACTACCATTGCCGCAAGTTGAGACACCAGCGATGAAGGGACTAGCTGTGACGACCCAAGAGACGATGGTCACGGGCGAACAACCGGAAGCCGCGGCAACGGCACCGGATTCGACACCGGACAAATCGCTCCAGGACGGCGGTATTACTCCTCGACTGGCGGAGGCTCTTGCCAAGCTCTCGCCGGAAGATCAAGCCGCCGTGCGTGAAGACATTGCGCAACGAAACGCCCACTTGACGAAGACGAGCCAGGGTATCGAAGCCCAACGGCGCGCCCTCGAGAGTGACGTTCAGTTGGCGGGTGTGTTCCGCGAGGTGATGAAGGACTCGGATTTTAATGAGTTCCTGAAGGCCCGGGAGAGCGGCGATCTGGCGAAGCATTACCGCCAGAAAGCTCAAGCCCTCGGCGTCTCTCCGGACCCCTTATTGGAAACGAATAACCCGATCTCATCCGTTGCCCCGGGCGCTACCGGGGTTGGCGAGTCAGACCCAAGCCAGAGTGACCTTGCGAAGCGCGTGGAAGCGATGGAAGCGGATGCCCGTGCGAAAGCGCAGGCGGTGGAAGTGGCACAGTTCCAACAGGACCACCCCGACTGGCGGAACGTTCACGAAGCTATGCAGTCCGCGAACCAGACCAACCCCGGGCTTTCGCTCGAAAACCTCTACTACGTTGCTTCTGGCATGGTTGAAAAGGAGAAGGCGCAAGCCCCTCCTGCCGACGCGGCGGAACAGCAAGTCCAAGTCGAAGCAACTGGCGAGCAGGGCGCCGCGTCGAGCTCTCCGCCCCTTCCTGTCGGCGCTCCTCCTGGGGCAACTACGCCGGCGCACACACCCCCAACATCAGTCGAGGGCGCGTGGGCGCAAGCGAAGGAAGACCTGGGGATCAGGGGACCGATTGAGTTTGTTAACGATTAAACAAAGGAGCTGATCGATGCCGATGATCGATCCGACGCTAGGGACCAACCTCTCTAGCTACAATGCGCTCCTGACCACGACGCTTCAGAAGTTTCAGAAGCAGATCGTCGATAACTTCAGTGATGCAACTCCCACCCTCTGGTGGTTGACGCAGAACGACCGAAAGAAGTTCTTCGACGGTGGTCAGAGCATTGAAGTTCCGCTGATGTATGCAGCCTCTCAGGTGCAGGCGTTCAGCGGCTACGACGATCTTCTTACCGAGCCGACCGAGGGCATTGCCCCCGCGACGTTCGTTGCCAAGAAGTACCAGGCGCCGGTCGTCATCTCGCGCGATCACGAGACCGACAACATGGGCGAGTCCCGCGTCGTTTCGTTGCTTGAAGCCAAGGTGAAGCAAGCGGAGATTTCGTTCCGCGAGCAGATCAACTCGGACATCATCAACAACGGCTACACCGGCGCGCTGGCTGCTCGCGGTACCGCAACACCCGACCCTCTCAAGATCACCGGGATGTTCGACTTCCTCCAGGATACGAACATGACGCGCGCCTATGGCGGGATCGCGTCGACTGGTAACACTTGGTGGCAGAACCAGTTTACGAACTTCGCTGGAGCAGGCGCGGGAACGATGATCGACGCGATGCGCACGATCTACCTGGATTGTTCGCGCGGTGCAGACTCGCCGGATCTGATCCTTGCCGCCCAGGACTCCTACGAAGCATACGAAGGCCAGCTCGTCACGAATCAACGGTTTGTGAACACGCTCGCCGCGGATGCTGGATTCGAGTCTCTCATGTTCCGGGCGACTACGGTCCTCTTCGACCGAGACGTACCGGATGACACGCTGCTCTTCCTGAACAGCAACTACATCAACCTGAACGTTCACCGCGACGTCGACATGACTCCGACCCCGTTCCGCGAGGCAGAGCGCCAGTGGGTACGGTTCAGCCGGATCATGTGGAAGGGCGAGCTCTCTTGCTCGAACCGCGCACGTCAGGGACTCCTCCACGATTGCCCGCTGTAGGAAGGGGGAACCATGAGTATGCACACAATTGATCCGTACAATCGGCGCTTTGCTACGTTCCGGAACCTTTCCGGGGCTTTGATTACTGGCGGTTCGGTTGTCGAAACTGACGCGACCCCGAGTGGTTCGTTGACTACCACGGAGTCGCAGACGATCGACCCGTTCGCCACCTCTCGCGGCCCGCTCGAGGGCGTGAACCCGGTCCAGGCAATTCTCTACTCGATCCAGACCAATGCAGCCGCTGGCACCGCAGGAGAGTCGACAGCTCTCGGCGTTGCCGTTGGTGACATTCCGGATGGCGAGTGGGGTGTCGTTCAGACTTGGGGACCCGCCGCCGTGCCGGTCACTGACGCCACGGACGATGCCCACTTGACTGCATACGGCGCTTCGACGACCGCCGGGGCGCTCATTGAGGTCACTCCGCCGGTGTCGGAGACCGCGGGTGATGTTTACGTTTTGGCCTTCCAGGTCGGAGCGTCGGGGGCAACGACTGCCGAAGACAAGCGCGATGTTTTCATTCTCATCGGTGATACCGGTGGATGGATCGACGACGCTTGCCCGTTCGGCGACCTCGTTTAATTCGCATCCTCTTCTGGGGGGGGGGTTGACATCGCCCTCCCCCCACTTTTTGGCAAAGGAGCTCGGCAGTGGTTCGGAAGAACACAAAAGCGGAACTTCGAAGGCGCGCGGCGGAGTATGAACTCCGGATCGCTGCGCTTCGGGGGAGACCACCCGGGCCAGAAAAAGGACCGGTCGAACCGCCCGTGCGGACGACCTCACAGCTCGCCAACGATGACGAGCGACACCAAGCAAAGCTCGAGAACCTGCGGCTAGAGGCGAGCGGCGATCACGAAGCGGAGCCGATCCAGCCCGAGACGGCGAAGGTCGAGCCGTTCGAGCAGCCACCGAAGCCGAAGAAGCCGGCAGGTCCACGGAAAGCGAGAGTCGTCCGTGAACCTCGGAAACGTAAAAGAGCGAGTGAGGGACTCCCTGGGGGCGATCTCGGGGGAGATTGATACTCAAGTCCTGAACTTCATCGACGACGCGATCCGTGACATCCACGGGGCAGGTCGATGGCCGTGGGATCTGGACTCGGGGACGTTCACTTCCCGCGCTGACATTGTCGGCACGACGACGTGGACCAAAGGAGCGACGACTACCGTTCTCGACACCGGGAACGTCGCGTCTCAGGCGCTTGCAGACGAGTACGTCGGCGGGCTCATCAAGCTCGCTGGGGCGAACGTCTACGAGGTGACGGCGTACGTCCAGTCTACGTCTACTCTGACTCTCGATTCTGAGATCATCGATGCGTCGGGTACCGCCTCGGCGTTCCAGTTCATCCAGGACAAGGTAACCCTCGGCTCTGACGTCGAGTCGGTGATCGACGTGGTCGACTACCTCTTCCCCCAAGTCCTCGGCAAGCGTGACGGTCACACCCGGCAGCGTCTTTGGCCCGACCCGTTCGTGGTCATCGGCGGGATCCCCGGTGAGTGGTGGGCGCGCGGCGTCGATGCTTCGGGGAACGTCGAGATCATCCTCTACCCGCCACCGGACGAAGATCGCGCCTACGCCATCGAGTATTGGCGCCGGCCTCGCTTCACGGCGACAGACGGGGACGAGATGGAGGCAGCCACGGGGATCCCCGAGCGATTCCACCCGGTGATTGTCGCGGGCGCGAAGTACCGCGCGTACGAGTTCGAGTTCGAGCAGGACTCGGTCAAGGCGATGGCGTTCGGAGAGTTCCAACGGGGGCTCGACAACATGCGCCAGTTTGGACGGCATAACGCCGGGGTCGCGCGCCGCTTGGGATCGGACCGGAGACGGAGCCGAAACCCCTTCGGGCGCCAGGATTCCTACTGGCCGACTGACCGGATCACGGGGGTCTAATGGCATTTGGCTTTTACAAAGAACTAATCTGCAACTCGACGCACATCGGCAGCGACCTGACCGACCTCCCCGCTGCGCTCACGGTCGTCGATAGCGACATCGCTGACACGGCAAACGGTGGCGAGGTCACCTCGTCAAGCGGTTACGACATTGCGTTTTTCACTGACGACATGATGATAACCCAGATCCCGCACGAGCTCATCAGCTACGTCGCGGCGACTGGCGCGCTCAAGGTGTGGATCAAGTTCGACCCGACCGCTGCGGCAGACCTCACGGTCTACATGTTCTACGGCGACTCGTCGATCACGACCGACCAGTCGGACATCACCACGACGGGCACGTTCTCAGCCTACGCTGACGGGGGCTTCGGCTTCGTCTGCCACCTCAACGAAGACCCCGACGTAAGCGAGCCGAACCAGCCTGACTCAAGCGGACAGGGGAACTACTTCTTCCCCTTCCTCACGGCGGATATCGGCGCGCCACCCCCTCCGTTCGGGCCAGGCACCGAGACGTGCGCTGACCAGTTCGCGAGTGGCGTGCATGACACGGCTATCTCGTGGGTGCTCAGTGGTGCGAGTGGTGCCTACTCCATGACTGGCACCGCGAGTGAGAGCACCTACGCGATGATCAACGACGCGCTAACGCTGGACACGCAAGACTTCTCGATGTCCTACTGGTGGAAGGCGAACGCGACGAACCCCACGCTCAACTCTCAGTACGTCTTCGGGATGGTAAACGAGGGTGACTCTACAACGCCAGGTTTCCAGCTCGTTATGGACAATGCGGACACCGACGACATCAACATCTACTGCGCCGAGGACGACCTCACCGTCCACAACTTCAACACGCAGATCACACCGAGCACATCGACGGTGTGGCATAGGTTCGACGGCGTGTACGACGACACCGCCAACACCTACACGATGTACGTTGACGGCGCGCAAGTGAACCAGCTTACTTCGTTTGCGATCACGGTTGAGGACATGCGCATCGGGATCGGTCGAGGTACCGGCCTGTCGTGCCCGGGGCAGACGTACGGTGACGAGGCGCGCTTCGTTCAGGGCACGGCCCTCTCTGCGGATTGGGTCGCCGCCGAGTACGAAAGTATGATCGACTCAACTGTTGGTGGCGCTAACTTCTGGAAGTCGCTCGGCGTTGAGACCGTCTTCGTGCCGGGCACTCAGTCGCCTTTGACGATTGCGGACCTCCGGTGCTTCCATGTCGGGTCTAATTGCTACGCGCTCGCAAGCGAGGATGCCGCGACCGCACTTGCCGGCCAGGTTGACGAGCTCGCCGCCGTGCTCACCTCTGGCTCGATGCAGTGGGGTGACTCACAGCATGGAGAAGGCGATGACTTCGTGGCGTTCACGACCGCCGATTCTGGTCACATCAATGACTTCCTGATCTCGAGTCTGGACGAGTGGCGTATCTACCAGATCACCGGGCAGGAGACGCGCGGGTCTCTCGCCGGGTACGTCATCTCTCCGAGTTTTGAGGGGACCGCCGGGACCACAACCACGGTCCGGTCATTCGACGGCATCAACTCTGAGAGCGCAGGCCAGCAGCCTTCGGGCGGCGGTCTTTGGGGAAGAAGCCAGTAATGGGATACCAGGAGCGCGAGCAGACCGAATTCCAAGGGCTCTTCGATACCCGCAAGGGTGCGGCGTCCCCGCGTTGGTCTGCCGAGGACGTGAAGAACGTCGATTTCACATACCGCTCCGTGCGCGGGCGCGCGCCAATGGTTCGTGCGATCGAGGAGATCCTCCCCCACAAGGCGATCTCTTACGAGGACGACTCTTGCACGCAAAGCGACTGGTCCTCTGACGCGCTCGCGCTCGACACCGCAACCGATGCGGGGCTTGCGACGGTGACCGGCGTCGTGGTCCGCGCGTACGTCACGCACCTCGACCTCGAGCGGCTGGCGGAATGGGCGACCGGTTCCCGCTGGTGCATTGCGAGCTCGACCGGTGACTCGACAGACTTCGGGGCAGCCAGTGGGCAAACGGGCGGCTGGGCGATGTTCCTCGAGCACAACACGCAGGACAATTTCCGCTTCACCTTCCATTGGCGATCGGTCGACGGAGCGACGGGCGCGGTCTTCGCTGACCAATCGATCGTGCAGGAGGGGGTAGACGAGGACTGGAACAGCATCGATGACGTGTTCTGCATCGAGTGGAACATGAATTCGGACCACACCAACCAGATCCTCCGCTACTACATGAATGGGTCGAACTCGACCTCCCGCCAGACGACTTCAGCGATCCTTGACCTTGAAGTCTCCCCCTCGGGGACGCACTTCCTCGCGGTCGGTGCGGTCGCGCTCGCGAATCAGGATGATTGGCGATACCCGTTCATCGGGACGATTGGCCAGGTCATCATCTTTGAGGTCGACACCGGTGACGATTTCACGGTCCACCGGTGGGAGATGATCCCGCAACGCTTCGACCTTGTCTCGGCGTATGACGACGTCCTCTTGGTGATGCAACCGGAGGGTCTCGGGTACGAAGTGGCGGCCCTCGGTAAGTCGGCATACACGAGCAGCGGAGCGGGAGCGTTTCTCCTGAATCCTCCACCGGTGACGGTAGTCGGCGGAGAGCTTCTCGTGTCCCCGAACTCGGGCGCGACCGTGAACGCGACAACCGTTCGGGTCGACGAAACGGAGGCTTGGGGGGTTATCTGTGGCGTAAACGTGAAGGCTCCGCCACCTGGCGATGACGCCTTCGTGACCGCCGGGAACATCATCGCGTCGGGTACCGCCGAGGCTCCGCAAGAGGATTGGGCGATCACCGTTGCTGCGCCCTCGGTCTCGGGATTCCGGATGTTCGCGTACTGCCGAATCATCGCTCCTGGCGGCGGGATCACCCGTGTTTCGCGGGTTTCGGCGGATCTGGCGTTCGATACCGACTACCGATTCGCCTTCTTCGTCGAGACCGACTTTGCGGCAGGAACAACCCTTCTCGAGCCGTGGGTCGATACTGCGGGAGTCTGGACGAGCTCGGGAACTTCAAACCTCACCGGGAGACCGATGGCCCTCGACCAGGTTGTCGTCGGGACCCTGGCCCCGGAGGCCGAAACCGTCCGCTTCGATCTGACCGACGTTCGCATCCACGGGAACATCCAGGGGGGGCGGCCCGCGAACTCTGCGGCGATCATCGCGCTCGACACCTACCCCCCCGATGGCCAACTGACGTGGCCGGCGTCGTTGGTTCTGAGCTTCGATCCCGCGGTGGCGAGCTCGCTGACGACAGAGACGATGGATGACGGGCGAGAGAGGCTCCTCCAGGTCCGCGACAACAAGACAGGGGTTCACACCCTCCGCACGTCTCCGTGGCGCGGGGAGAGCCGCTGGAGCGGTATTCCGCACATGATCGGCGGAGAGCGATCGGCGACCTACGGAATCCATGCGGGGGCGCGAACGATCGGCGATCGGACCCAACAGACGCTCGACGTCGTCAAGGACGGTGGGGTCTGGCGGTACGACGTCGATGCTGGTGCTGGTCATTGGCCGGTGGGTTCCAGGATGCTCGGTCGCCCGACCGCGGGGGTTGGCGGGATCGACACGAAGGATCGAACGGTGCTCTTCGGCGAGGGGATGGGACCGCTCAAGGTGTTCCCGATGGGGATCGCCAGGGTCGGCTACGGGGTCCCGTTCATCACCCTGGACAATGCGGTTTCCTCGGCAGGGGCCGGCGGGCTTGTCGCGGCGACCGCCTATAGCTACCGGTTGAGCACCTACAACTCGCTCACCGGGCAAGAGTCGAACCTTTCCGCGATGCCGCTTGCGACGGCGGGAACGACCGGCGGGGGACACGACACGCTCGACATCGATCTCTCGTTCTTCCTGACGATCAATGGCGAAGATTACGACACAATCAACATCTACCGGGAGGCGCAGACCGGGGACCTTTGGTACCTCGAGCAGCAACTCCCGAAGCCGAAACTCGTGCCTCCCGAGGGGCCGACAGTCACGTTCACTTCGGGTCTGGCGGAGTCTGATCTCGTCTTGCAGCCGCTCGAGGTCATCGATAACCACCCGCCGGAAGAGTTCACTACCGCGACGATCGCGGGGCGGACGTTGGTCGTCGGCGGCGCGGGTCTCCACCCGGGTTGGGTCTACTACTCGAAGCCGCTTTTGCATGAGAGCTTCCCGCCAACGAACCTCTGGCAGTTGAACGATGACGACTCCGATAAGGTCGTAGCCTTGGTGGCACTCTTCGGTCGCCTACTGATCTTGAAGGAACGCTCGATCTGGGCGGTCAGAGACGATGCCACGGAAACCGGAGAGCAGCCGGTGGTAGTCCACCAGGGGCGGGGTTGTATCGGCTCCCGTGCGTCAACGCTCGCGGACAACCGCGCATTTTTCGTCTCCCCAGATCGCGCCGTTTACGCGACGGACGGAGTCGAGATCCAGGACGTGAGCTCCCAGTCGATCCGCCAGACGATGGACGCGCTGACTGTGGCGCAACTCCAGGGGATTCAGCTCTCGCACAATGCGCGGAAGAAGCAGATCTGGATGTCGATCCCGAACGCGGTCGCGCTGACCCAACGGGACACGATCTACACGTTCTCCTACGAGCTCGGTCGTTGGTCGAAGTACGAGTTTGCGCACGACTCGATCTCGACGGGCCACGAGGGGACAGGGATCCGCGGCGAGCATTCACTCATCGGGGGACCCTCCTGGATCTACAAGCAGGGAACGGGGCGCGAGGCGTACGACTCAGATAGCGCGGCGTCAGACTTCGAACACGATTACGCGCGCGCGACGGAGTTCATCACCACCGGCGGGAACCTTCTCACCTATGGGATGAAGTCGACGACTCAGGATTGGCACGTCGACATTGTGGGGATGCCGGCCTTGATCGTCTTCTACACGGAGGCGACTTACAGCGGGGCGTTCGCTGGCGACCCGGTCGATCACCCGCTCTTCCATTCCGACTCTGACGTCCTCTTGACGACGATTCGGAAGGTCACGCACGTCTCTCCCTATGAGCTGTGGTTCGACCACTTCACGACGTCCGGTATCGCCCACGATCGCGCGTTGGTCATGGTGGGCTCGCAGCGCCGGCGGTACCTATCCCAGTGGTACTCACCACAGGGCGAGGGCTTCGATTACGTCTTCAGTGGGATGACGTTCGTCAACGACCAGGACGTTCTGCAAGCGGACCTCGACGCGGTGTTCCGGATGTTCGTCGACCAATCCTCGACGGCGGTAGCGGCGCACGACGCGACAGAGCACGCATCGACGGGGCAGCATCCCGATTACGGGTTCAGCTACCGCAAGCGCGGACGTCGTTCGCAATACGAAATCCTCTCGGGGACCGACCGGTCGAAGGAGCTGGACATCCAGCGAGCCATCCTCCGGTACCGGACCCGTGGTCCCCGGAGGACCAGATGACCGAAGGCACCCGCGGAGGCTTCAGGGACCTGACGCAGCGTCCCGAGATCAGCGCCGGGGTCCCGACCACCCAGAAGATGGCAGAGAGGCTCCGGGCGCGGCTCGACGAAAGAGCGATCGTTCCCTCCCGGTTCGTCAATTGGTCGCCGGTCTCGATCGGCTTCTCCGGAGAGCTCGAGCTTGAGCATACGCTTGGCACCGTCCCCTCGGGGCTGATCCTGATCCAGAAGACTCTCGATCTGAAGTGGACAGTACCCGCGCTCTCGCTCGCGAAGTGGACCGCTTCGTCGGTCTTCATCGACGTTGAGGTGCGCCACCCGTGGGAACTGGGGGAAGTTTCCTTGGCGAACGGCGTCGCCTTCGTGAACATCTCTTTGGTGAAGGCCACGCGACCAGACACTTGCGAGATGAACGCGCTACTTTCGATGCAGGACAACCAAAGCACGGACCGTCCTCCGCTTCGTGTCGATTCGACGATCACGTCGGGCGGGTTCTTCACGGGTCTGCGGGTCGAGTACGGAGACGGTGGCACTCAGGCGTTCACTACGATGGTTGAATACGCAGTGAACACGGACCTACACACATCCGACAAGTTCGTTTGGCAGGTGATCTAATGGCAAGTTTCGGACAGCCAGCCTCTCAGTCGGCAGGCGGCGGTAACGAAGCCAGTGGCTCCGCAGGCTCGGGTGCTGCCTCTGGCGCGGGCGGCTTCGGAGGCTTCGGCACGGGCGTTCAGCTCGGGCAGGGAGCCGCCAGCTTCTTCGATCAAATCCAGGCAGCCAAGCGAGACCAGCGGACGAGGAGCCGCAATTTCGAAATCACGCAAGGGCAGCTCCGCTCGCTCTTGGGGATTGCCTCGGGGAATGTGCTCAAGAACAACCCGGGCAATGATTTCGTGGGCGGGATCGAAGACCCTCGCTCGAGGTTCCTCGCTCAAGGCACCTTGGTTGACGGTCCCAATGGCGGCCTTGACCCTGGCGTCTTCGCGGCGCGAGAGAACCTGTTCCACCTACTGAACACGCAGGCGATTACGCCAGAGAACGAGGCGCAGTTGCAGCAGTTCGGGAACGAACAGATCGGGCAGCAGTTGAATAACAGCAACGCGCCAGGTCGGAACCTCAACGAGTCTCTTAGCCGGGTGACGAACTTCGGAGGTGCGGGGCAGAGCGCAGCGAACGTGGCACTCCAGTCGGCGATGGCGAACCGTGCGTTCTCGAACCAAGTCGCGGGCCAGGGCGCGAGCTTCCTTAACTCACTCTTCAGCTCGGCGGGAGCGACAGTCTAATGGTATATGACGTCCTCGCTGGCCTAGTCGTTGGGGGAGCGGCCGGAGCGTTCGATAACGACCAACGAGCGGACGCGCGTCGCCAAGAGCGCAGCATCGAGAATTCTACCCGTGCCACCCTTCGCGCGGCGTTCCAGAACGACCCGTTGATGCAGCGAATCCTTGGCGCGCTCGAGCAGAACCAGGGCGCCCCGTTCGACCCGAACGAGATCTTCGAGATTGGGCAAGAGCAACTCGGCAAGGTGCGAGAGCGTCGCGAGTTTGACTCTCTCCGCTCCCTCGCCGCGACCGGGATCGACCAGGGGTCTGCTCAATCAGAGTTTTTCGACCGCGCGCTCCAACAACAGCAGGGGCTCGAGCAGCAGGCACTTCGTCAGACCGTAGACTCCGCGGCGATCCAGGCACGTCCGCAAGCTCTCACCGAGGGATTCGGCTTGGGCGCACAGCTTCTCAGCGAGCGACTTGGTATCGGTGCGAACCTCGGGATCCTGGGGCAGGACGCAACCCATGGTGAATTAACCCCAGAGCAGTTGGCAGCAAACCAGAACCAACCACTGGGGGCGCCGATCAACTTACAGGAACAGCTTCCGAGCAACCTTCAGTCGCAGTTTTTCTTTACCTAAAAAGGAGGCGAGATGCCTACTCTCGCAAAAGCACGGCAGCGAGGCAGCGGCTCGACGACGGGGCCGGCCGGGTCTCTCGTGACCGGGGTCAGCGACGCCCTCATCGCTTACCTGCAATATCTCGAAAGCCGAAAGGATAAGGAAACCGATCGGAAGATTTCGAAGGCGCAACTCAAGATTCTAGAGAACGCGATTGAGCGCGAGGCGAAAGAACGAGAGCGCGCGGAGAATCAAGACAAGCGCGCCGAGGACCAGAACAAGCGCCAGGGCAACCAAGAGCAGGTCGCGGACCGCGCGCAGGGGAAGAACGACATCATCCTCTCGCTCGATGAGGGGGCTACGCAACTCGCGCAGGTACTCGATGGGAGCTTCGACCCGGCAAACCTCGACCGGATCGCGCCGTTCGCGCTCGACGCTCAACGGCGCCCGCGCCCGAAATCAAGGCTCCCGGGTGATCCGGAGTTCGAGGTCGACGAGGCGAACACGATCCGCGCGTACCTGAATACCGACTTCTTCCCGAAGCTCTCGGCGCTCGAGCTTGAGTTGCGGAACCAGCAGAACGATCAGATCGAGTCGGGGCAAAGCGTCACGGCAACTGATGACCAGATCGCAAACCGGATCTTTACGGAGCTCCGGAAGATGCGAAACCGTCTCGGCACAAACCCGGGGCGTGCGGTGGAGATCGAGAAAGCGCAGTTCTTCTACGCCAGGAACAACCCGAACGGGGTCATCAGCGACGACCTTACCAAGGAAGTTGAGCGTGACGAGAAGTCACTCGCGGTCATCCACGAGTTCCTCCGAGAGTTCGAGATCGAGAACGCCATCGACATCCACGGTCTCGACGAAGGCTTGCAGAAGGCGTTCCCCGACGCCGGCATTACTCCCGAGATCCTCGCCAAGATCGACACCGACACCGAGGGGACGTTTCTGGAGCGGCTTATCTCCGATGAGTTGACCGAAGAGGAGATCTCCCGCGGCCTCGAGATCATCGACGGCGCGTCTGAATCTGAGTTCGAGAACCGAACCCGCACCCGCGAGAAGACTGGCGAGCAGACGACGCGCACCGTTGAGCTCACCGAGGAAGAGAAGCTCTTCCGGCTCCTCCAGGGTGAACAGCCGAGCAACATTGGAGCGGATGGATTCCCGAAAGACTTCGTGCCAACGGGGCCGCCCGCACCGGTGCAACCGTCGTTCGGCGAGACCATCGGCGGCGACCTTCAGGCGCTCAACAACCAGATCACCGGCGGCGGGCAGCCGACCGACTTGTCGGGTCTGAGCGCGCAGTTCGACCAGCGGCTCGGCGGAGAGACCGATGCTTCCGGGATCGCCCAGACCTTGAGCTCGAGTGGCCCAGAGTCGACGCTGACCGTTGAGCAGCAGGGACTCTCTCAGTCGGGAGGGGCTCAAGACAGCAACTACCAATCGGGTTTTAACGATGCCTTCGAGCTACTCCAGGTCTTCCGGGGCGGAGGGCCGGCCGCGGCGGCGGAGCAGACGCTCCCAGACAGAGGGTCCCGATCGCCACCGCCCGAGCAACAAGTCTTTCGGGGACAGGTGCAGCAGACTCTCCCGGGGCAGCCGCAGCAACAGGGGCAGGGAATCGATCCGCTTCTCTTGCAGCTACTCTTGGGCGGGCAGGTCGATCCGCGGCTGCAAGGTCAGCGTTAAATGGCCGCCGGGCTCGACGAGTATTACCTCGCTCAAGATGGTGCGGCGGCTGGCGCGCAGGCTCTCCCGACACGGCTTCGCCCGTTGCCGCAGAGGCAGGCACGCCCCTACGTCCAATCCCTGATCGCTCTCCAGAATGCCGGGCTCATCACTCCGAAGCTGGCGCAGGCGACGATGGTGACCGAGCTCCAACGCGCGAGCTATCAAGGGTCGCCGGTCCCGTTGCGCGGGACAGCGTTCCAAGGGCAGGCGAACCTTACCGACGAAGAGCGTGCGCAGTTCCAGCGAGTCGGGCGGAACCGGGTGCGGCGCGGCGACAACGATTCTGTGTTCGTCCCCCGCGACGAGACCGAGTCGTCGGGCTTCCTTCGGCTCCTTGAGCTTTTCCAGGTGTTCAACTACGCCATTGCCGGCGCGGTCGATGCCACGGTGAACCTCATCCAGGGGGAGACCGAAGAAACGAACCCGTTCCTTGAGGCGTGGCGTGGCTTCACCTTGCAGGACAAGCAGACCTTCTCCGACGTCTTCGACAATATGGGGTGGGACTCTCAAGACGGGGTCGGCAAGTGGTCGCGCGAGGTGCTCGGCTTCGCGGCCGACGTCATCTTCGACCCGACGACGTATCTGACGCTCGGCACTGGCGCGGTCGCCGCTCGAGCGGCGGGCCGTGCAGCCGGTAGCGCAACGCTCAAGGTCGGGAAAGTTGCCTTCGCTGGGGGGACTCGACAAACCCCGTTGAGGGTACTGGATGAGATTGCGACCAAGCTGTCAGACGAGGCGACAGCGGCGGCAAGGTTAGGTCTCGACGAAGTAAAAGACCTCCCGACGAACGCCCGCGACCGGGTGCGTGCGCTTGCTGATCTGTTCGAGCGGAAGAAGGCGGACACCGGGATCTCTGACGCCCTACTCAAAGAGACCCCCGACGAGCTTCTCGAGGCGCAGCAGAAGTTCGCGATCCAGGGGGCGATGCGCAAAGACGTCGAGGTGACCTTCGACCGTCTCATCCGTGAGCGGGGGCACGACACTTGGGACTCGGCTCTTCGGCGCGCGGACGGGGACATCGATACCGCCCTCGCGACGTTCGGCGTTGACCCACACATCGCCCGCACGGTCTTCGAAGACCTCATGGGTCGGGACGGGATCGATTACACGTTCGACAACCTGAAGAAGTACATCTCCGGCCCGCGGGAAGCGGCGCGCACGGGAGACATCCCGCTCAAGGCGACCGTGCAGAAGATGCTCGACCAAGGGGGGCTGAAGCTGAAGGTTCCCTTCGGCCCAGAGTTCGGGATCCGCGCGCAGTGGATGGACGCTACCAAGTTCAAGATGATGGAAGCGGCGTCAGACTCTTGGCGATTCTTGGTCAATGACTCCCCCGCTCCGATTCAGGCGATCACGAAATTTCTACAGAACAAAGTCGCGTTCGTCTTCGAAGCGGTGAGTAACGGCGCGGAGATGGTGAAGCACGCCTTCGGGGCAACCCTGGGGCGGAGCCCGTGGCTTCGGGAGATGTTCAAGGATCGCGCAGTAGCGATGGCGCGCGAGGCGACCACCATCCTTGAGGAGACCAAGAAGATCCTCACCATCAAGGACGGCTCGAAGACTGGCCGTGCGCTAACGGAGGTCGAGCAAGACGTTCTCTTCGACGCGATGACGGCAGAGGAGGATGCGGCGACCCTTTGGCGGCGTGGCGGAAAGAAGTTCTTCTCTGACAAGGCAGGAGAGAGCTATCAGGAAACAAAGCTCGGAAGCATCATTCTTGGCGATGCGAGGCTCGACCACTTGGCAGTCGAGACCAGGGAGCAGATCGTCGAGATGGCCCGCAACACGCAGGAGCTTTTCAACCGCGAGTGGGACCTCTTGGCAGAAGAGGGACTCGATGTCGCATTCCTCGACTACTACCTCCCATCTCAATTCGAGGGCTACGAAAAGACCCTGAATGTCTCGTTGCGTCAGGGCAAGTTCGCGCGCTTCTCTGACGATGACCCGTTCATCCGTTCACGGAACATGACGCGGTCGGAAGCGACCCGTCCCCGCGACCAAGGGGGCTTCGGTCTCAAGCCGGTGAAGAACGTCTTCGGGCTGATCTACAACCGGAGGCTTACTGCGGAGCGCGCGCGGATCGAACGACTGTTCGTCTCCCGTCTTCAGGACGGCTTCGCGGTTCACCCGCGCCAGGTGCATAAGCTCCTCGAGGCGGAGTACGGTCCGCGCGGCAAGTTCGGTACGGACATCCTCCGGTCGATTGAGCGGAAGACGCTCGGCCCCGAGGTCTGGCGCTCGCAAGTCCTCTTGAAGAACCTCCCTCAGTTCGAGGAGCTTCTCGGGCGCGTGCAGCGTGGGGAGTGGGAGTCCGCGACCGACTGGCTTGAGCAGAACCCCGATGTTCTGAACATCGCTCTCATCCACGGGGAGGACTCTCTCGACGCTGCGATCATTCAGGACATCGACGCGGGGCGTGCGACGATCCACGAGATGATGAATCAGGTCGCCGACGAGTACACCGCCATCGTTGAGCGGGCACGGGAGAAGCTCGGGGTGGACACACCGGACGGGCTCATTCAGAAGATCAAACAATTCGTTGGTAAGTCCCCCGAGGGTGATCTCGAGTTCGCGTCGGAGCTCTCCTCGCGGTTGGTCGCTCGGGTGTCGGAGCTCTTCGGTCGGGCCGGCGAGGCTGGCACCGCTCGGGGCCTCGTGCTCCCCTCCAAGGTGGGGCCGCAGTTCTTCAAGGCGGCAGACCAGGGTGGCGAGTCCGCGGCGCGGATGGTCATCCTTGAATCGGTGCTCGAGGACGTAGGGACCAAGGGTCTCCAGCTCGGCGATGAGGTCGACGGCTTGGTCGAGGAGTGGGCGCAAGAGCTCTTCGCGATGATGAAGAACCGCCAGGGGAACGAACTTGTTCAGAGCGTGACATCTCGGTGGGACGGCTTCGACTTCGAGATGGCGACGATGTTCGCGCGCTTCCTCCCGGTTCAGATGATCGAAGATACGATCACCAAGGGCGGACGGTTACTCTCCGCAGACATCGGCAACTCGGCATTCATTCGGAAGCTCAAGGAATACACCAGTCTCAAGACGGCGGGGAAGGGTGACGAAGCCCGGGCCGTTCTCGATGTGATCTCGAGCGATTACGGACGCACCGGATGGCTCGCGAAGCAGGCGGAGGACTACCGTCGCAGCCGCGGTCTCCCGGTCATCCCGTTCGGTAAGTTCACTCGGGAGGCGCGCGGCGAGCTCTTCGAGTTCATCGCGAAGAAGCAGGAGACTGGGGCAGAGCTCGGCTTGAAGTTCTTCTCGGAGAGCCCTTACGTCGCGAGCGGCGGCGCCAAGTCCGCCGAGCTTCGGAAGTCGGTCTCTTCTCGGGTGGCAAAGTCGGTCCGCGCGTTCGCGAAAGACGACAACGCGCTCTTCGGGACCCTCATGGACATCATCAACACGCCGGCGGCATTCCGCTCGGGGGCGAACTGGAACGTGCTCGAGGGCGTCAATGGTCTGGTGCAGACGAGCTACGGCGGGCGGGCTTCTGGCTTCTACTCGGCGTTCAAGGACGCAGCCACCGCGGCAGACCCCGCCAAGGTCATCAAGAAAATGCGGAGCGAGAAGCTCATCGGTGACTCCCTGACCCGGTCAGTCATGGACAGCCCCTCGGTAATTCGCGATGCCGAAGAGGGCATCATCCGAGCGATGACGGCCAGGGTAAAGAGTGTCGCGGCGCGCGCGGCGGAGGTCTCAGGGCGTAGGCCAGAGGATTTCCGGGCGTTGGTGAGCGACTTCCAGGCCGCGGTCGACACTTCGCGCGCCCGGCGCGGCTACTCCGAGGTGGACACGACCGAAGCCCACGAGCTTTTGCAGGACGCGGTCAACGAATTCGATGACGGGATCAGGGAGCTACTCCAGGACCCAGAAGCGAACGAGATCATGGCGGGGCTCTCCCGCGACTTCTCCGACGAGATCATCGCGTCGAACCAGAAGATCGCGGAGCTCTTCCGCGACTCGAAGGCACTCACCCGGGAGATGCTGACGGTCACCGGTTCGGTGAAGGCGATCACGGAAGCGACCCCGGAGCAGATCGCGGGGGTCCTCGAGGGGATCGAAGAGCTTACCGACAGCGTCCGCGCCCTCTCCGCCTCGGTCGAGGCGAGGGTCGAGAAGCTCCTCAAGCCGCTCCCCGAATCTGGCGCCGGCCGCGAGCTCGCTCTTGAGTGGTTGAAGGACGACCCGATCGTCGGGTCCTTCCTCAAGCTATGGGATGACCTCCGGGGCGACCTGAACAAGATGCCGAAGGAGGTCGAAGCGGCGTTCGTGAAGCGGAAACTTGAGCTCGGCACCGCTCAGGCGAAGACCGCCGAGGACGCGATCAAGCTCCTCGACCAAGAGATGACCCAGATCCAAGCCCCGATCGAGGCGCTCCAAGAGCAGGTTCGGATCCTCGACCGAATGAGCGACAACACCGGCGGGATCGCCGATCGCTACGCGGCGCGGCTTGGCCCTCAACCGGAGTGGACCGCCGAGTCTCAACGGGACGTGCTCGCGGACTGGCTCCAGGTGGCCGCAACGGACGAGTTCCTCCGCCTCGGCGGGGTGAATGAGCTCGACTGGGCGCAAGCGGTCGAGAAGGTGTGGGCAAGCGGCCCCACAAACAAGGCTCTCCGTGGCCCGTGGGAGAAGCACCTCAAGGGGGTGCGCCCCGATGACGCAGAAGAGGTGCTCCAGGAGGTCCGCCGGGCGATGAGTTCTTCGCCCCTGGACTCGGGGGACGTCGCGTCCCACCGCGCCCTCCGTCAGCTCAACTTCGGGATTGAGCCGCCAGACCAGGCGGCCATCCAGCAAGCCGCGATCGACGTCATGGAGGAATTCCCACTTCTGGCCCGGGAGATTGCCCTCGATGAGGTTTTCATGTCCGACGTTGCCGCAAAGGCGGCGGATCTGGCCTCGGGGCGCGACCCTCGTACCTTCATTGAGGCACTGGGGGCGGAAGCCCTCTTGCCGGCGGCGGACGTCCAGGCGGTCACGCAGCGCGTCGTCGAAGAGGCTGCTTGGCTCGAAGCGTTCCAGCTCACCGCCCGGGAGCGGCTCGCGCGGCTCGAGCGGCTCGGCCTTCAGACCAACTTCGGGGACGTCACGAAGGAGCTCCAGCAGTCGATTCTCGAATCCGGGGCGTTAGGACCAGTCGCGACTAGCCTGTCAGATGTAGCAGCCCAGCAGGAGCAGGCGGCTCGCGCGGCGGCGCAGATGGTCGAGGCGAGCTTGCGCGGGGAGCCGCTTCCCCCCGGGTTCGGGCTCGATGAGCTCGCGGACCAAGTCGAGCTCGCGGTCGGTCGCCTTCGCGAGGGCGGGCTCTCCCGCGACATGCAGCGATTCCTCTCCCGCCTCGAGGAGACGGTGCAATCGGAGTACGAGAAGCTCGGCGTGCAGCTCGGGGACCCGAACGAGATTTTAGAGGGCGTGGCCGGATCGGCGAATGGCGACCTTCTACAGCGTTTCAGCCGCGGCGAGCTCAGTCCGCAGGAAATAGAGTCATATGAGGCATTCCTCGATGTCTTCCGCCCTGGCAAGGCTCGGGGCCAATACTGGATTTGGCGCCTCGGAGTGCGCGGTAAGCGGCCAGGGCTAACCGGCAACGTGGGGCTCGCGGCGGGCTCGTCGGTGGATCTGGCGGAGTCCCTTGGGAGGTATTCCGGCTCCGAGGCGTTCTCGAAGTTGCGAGCGTCGCGGACTACCGCGGTCCAGGGGCAAACCGTCGATCTGATCCAGCAGCACACCGACCTCATCGAGACGCGGGCGTTCGCGCGGAAGGAGCTTGAGCTCTTCAATAATCTGGTGCTCCCCGATCTCCGCCGGAAGAAGGCTCTCAATCTCGGCTTCGGCCCCGGCGAGACCGAACGCTGGCACTCGATGGCCCAGATGCACAACTACTACAAGATGCAGGTCTTGGCCGCAGAGCATGACGGTTTGGTCCAGATCCTCGCCTCTCTCCCCTCGGCCTCAGAGGTCCGGTTCCTCCGGGCGCGGGCGGAGCTCGTGCGGGGCGGCGCGATCGAGGACATCGAGGCGCTCCAGCGGGCCAAGCTCGTCGGGGGGGAGATCGGCGGCGGGCGGGTCTTCGACGATAATGCGGCATCCCTGGCCGAGAAGATGGGCGTCATCCAGTGGGAGGGCACCGGCGAAGAGTGGTCTCGGATCCTCTCGACCAGCGCGCGCCAGGTAAACGCCCGGCTCGGGGTCGACCTCGCGGGCGCCGGCACTGACCAGCGTGCCCTCGAAATCCTCTCAGACGCAGGCGTGGTAGGGATAGAGCGGATTTCTCCAGAAGGGGGGGAGATTCTCTTCGTCATACCCGAGGGGACTGTTCTCTCCCACCCCAGCCTCGGTACGACCCTCGAACAGATCGAATTGAACGATGCTGTGCAGGAGATCGTCGGCCACCTCAACTCCGCCGAGGTTCTATCGAAGAATCTCCTCGGGGCGCCGGCGCTCGAGAGCCAGGTCAAAGGGATCACCGAGCAACTCCGCGGGATCACGAAGGACCCGGTCGAACAGGGATCCCTAATCTTCGCGCTGACAGGTCGCTCTCGCCTCGACCAACTGAATGCGATCGAAGCGGCCCAGGTGATGGAGTACCTCGGGCAGAAGGCGTATCCCGACGTTCGGGCGTTCGGCTCGGGGGTCCAGAAGCAACTTACCCCGCCGGAGCTCGCGCTCGGGGCGTTCGCTCGTGGACACCTCCCGCTACACGCCGACCAGGGGATCGAGGGGGCAGAGAAGGCGCTCGAGAAGGTGGCGGGCACCAAGGATGAGCTCGTGCGGGTCCGATTCCACAAGTTCGAGGGGGCCGTGAGTCCGGACGGGGTGCCGCTCGAGAAAGAGTTCTTCGTGCCGGCGTGGGCGGGTCGTCTCATCAACGATCTCATCGTCCAGGACAATGTCATCGTCGGGCCGGCGAAGGCGATGCTCAAGCCCTTCGACTGGTTCACGAATAGTTTCAAGTGGTTGCAGACCGCGCCCTGGCCCGCCTTTCACTTGCGGAACGTGCTCGACGGTGCGGTCCGCATGATGATGGCGATCGGGCTCAAGGGGATGAACGTCTCGCGCAACTGGGACATCGTTCAACTGATGAAGGGTGCCGATGGCACTATGCTCATCAACGGTGTCGAGCACGAACGGAAGTTCCTCCTCGATGTATTCAAACGTCACGGGGGGATCGTCGACTTCGGAGAGAAGATCGGGCTTACCCAGATCAACGTCGCAGGGGTCACCGACCCGCGGCTCTCCCCGTGGAATGCGAACTTCGCGCTCCGTGGCGTCAACGCCGCGAAAGAGGTCGCGAACAACCTTGGGGGCAAGGCCGACAACTACTTCCGTCTGAACATCTTCATCGAGGGGATGGAGCGGGGGATGGCGGCGCCCGAGGCGATGCGCTTCGCACAGAAATACATGTTCGATTACGCGCACGCGCTGACCCCGTTCGAGCGGCAGGCGATGCGGCGGATGTTCCCGTTCTATACCTTCGCTCGCTTCAACATCCCTCTGATGCTCGAGACGATGTACCAGCGACCGGGCCTGATCTCTGGGCTCGGCAAGACGCAGCAACTTCTCCGCGACGACGAGAGCCCGATCGAGGAGCTGATCCCCGGCTTCGTGCGTGAGGGGTGGCAGTTCTTCCCGCAGATCAAGAACGGGAAGATGCAGGTCTGGCGTGGGGCGAACCTGATCGCGGCGGAGGATCTGTCCTTCATCGGGGATTTGACCCGGTGGCGCACCGGTGGCTTCCGCGAGGGCACCATGAAGGAGCTCATCGGTCGCTTGAACCCGCTGGCGAAACTCCCCTTCGAGCTCGCGGCGGGGAAAGACTTCTTCTTCAACCGCGACATCGTGGAAGACTCGGACGTCCGCAAGATCATCCTCGACGTGCCGGTGGTTCGAGAGTTCTTGCAACTGCGCCAGGTACAGGTCGGCGACGAGACGATGTACAGGGTGAACGGCTATCGCTATCACCTTCTGAACCAGACGCAACTTGGGCGCCTCTACCGCACCGCGTCGGAGTCGTTCGGGAAGGAGATGGGGCTCGACGAGCGCACCGCGTGGGAGCGGTTGGTCCCCTTCGTGACGGGTCTCCGCCTGACGTCGATCGATCTCGACCGGCGGTACAACCAACTCATCACCCGGGCGGGTCGCAACAGGGAGGCGATCGAGCGCGCCATTGCTCAGGGGGATGCGGTCAAGGCTCGCCGCCTACTTGGTACTACCGAGAGAAACGATGAAGACGAGGGCAGGGTAGCGGAATCTATGACCGCTCTCCGGGCTCTGTCTGAGGTACAGCGCGGGCGATCTCGATAAGGATTGACCGGAACGCCTCGGGCGTAGCGGATGCCGCCTTCTTGCCGACCCGCGGCCGAACCTCTCCCGACTTGACATGATTCCCGCACCAGGAAACCAGGGCGGTTGAGTCGTTATCGGCTACGAAAGTCCATCGTAAGGGCGGGGGGTCGTCCATCCCGAAGGCGTAGAGCCAAGTGGCTTTCTTGGCGAGGTGCCCATAGGCGTGCTGCTCAACGTAGGTGACAAACCCGCCATCAATGGTTCTCTGCCAAGCCTGTATGCCAGTTTCCGGGCTCGGTATCCCGTATCGAGGGAAGGCGTCCGAATAGGCGGGATGCTCAAGAACCCCGCCGTAGCGATGGACGGAATCTAGGGCGGACTCGAAACATCCATCGTCCTCGCCTTTCTTGTGCCCCCACCGGGCTTCTACAAGACCAGCGAGCCGGCACCACCGCGAGCATGGAGGGTGTGCGACGACGGGATGCGGGCCACTGTAGAGCCGCGCGTCCCTCTCCTCATCCCAGGGGTCTACGTCGGGGAGGTCGAAATACGCTCCGTTTTTCTGGACGAAGAGAGCGGCGATCATCGTCTCTCCGTCCTAGAGTACCCCGGGGGCCAAGCATCACCAAAACCCCCGGGGCTATCGAAAAGGACAAGTGTATTCCCCCCGGTCACTCGTCCGTGAGCTCCTCTTCTGGAAACTCAAACACTTCGATGTTCACATAGTTCGATGTTTTCTTGTCGTACTTCGGGTTCTTTCCGAGCGCCGTACCGCGTTCGTGCCGCTGGATGAACACTTCAGCGATGCGAAGGTACTTCGGCGCGTCGTCCCAGATGAGCCCGTTCCCGTTGAGCGAAGAGATTACCTTCGGGCGGTAGCTCGAGCTCGTAGGGGAAGAGAACTTGTACCGCACTTTCTTTAGCGCGTCGATGAGGTGCTTGAGCCCCCCGAGCAGGTTGTCGACATCGGGGAACCTCCCCTGTATTTGGTAGATCGTAATTCGTAGCAGCCGTGCGACCGGCTCCCGTAAGACTGCGCGTGCGCGCTCCTCGAGCGGCAGTTGGATGATGTGGTTCGCAACCTGTTGATTGAGCTCGTCTCGTAGTACCCGCGAGCGCGCCCAGTGCGCGCCATAGAGGTAGTTCGGTGAGATCCATCCCTTACGAATGACAAGCTCGGCGACCCTCTCCCCGTAGATGATCTCATCTTCCGGTTCGTAGGCTGGTGTTTCCCCATAAATGATCCGCGTTTCCGCGAAGCTCATTTCCCCCCTTATTCGCCCGCCTTTTCGTACGCGGCGATTGCCTTGTCACGAGTCCCCTGACTCTTGAAAGCGATCTCAAGTTCCGTTGCCATCCCCCGCGTGACCTTCTTCCACGAGAAGGACTTCTTCGGGGCGTCTGGGAAGTATTTTACCCGGAAGCAGTACGCGACGAAGGCTTCGGCCGCGTGCGGGTAGAAGGTTTCGACGAATTTGAGGATCCGCCCCTTCTCGGCGATCGAGATGGGGGTGTCGGGCTGCCGTACGTCCTTCACCGAGGCTTTCTCAGACTTGGTAAGGATCAAATCCTCGTTCGACTTGGGGGGCGCCACCCTTCTCGTCGGCTTGGCGCTCGCGGCGTTCCCGTCGTCGTCGTCGGGTGCCACCCCTGCGATTGCCGCGTGCGACTGCCGGCGGGCGTAGGTGATCGCGGAACCCACCCCTTGGGGGTCGCGCTTGGTCGGCTCGATCGGAAGGTACGACCGCAGCCATTCCCCGCTTGAGTGCCCGAGGATCGTCACCAGCATGGAGCGCCCGCCCATTGGGCACACGAGCTGAGTCAGACAGAGTTCGTTTTTCGCGAACGGCTCGCGTGTCGCGTCACGGATTGACGCGAGGTCGGCATAGCTCGACTTATAGTGCGGGTTCGTCTTGTCCTTGTGCGCGTTCCCGATCTCCATCTGTGCTTCAGCGAGTGCCGCGAACACCTTGGAGCAGGAAAGAGACGTCAGCGGGTACTGCGTTTCCTCGACGCGGACGTGGTGCGAGACTTCTTGGACGGGCGTTTGTGTTTCCCCTTCTTGCGTCTCAGGACTACGGAATCGGGGGTCGAGGATGCGGTGTATACCTGCCATTCCTTGCCTTCCTTGTCTTTGATTTTCAGCCCCGTGATCTCACCGTCGTACGCTTGGAAGACGGCGTTCATCACATATTTGACGTTGTCGCTGGCGACATCGAGTTGCCGGCGGATGAAATCGATGTAGCCAGACACCGCGGCGAGCACGAGCTCGCTTTGGTTCAGGGTCACGAGTAGGTGCGCGACCTTCTCCCCGGGGTGCCCGTGCTTGGTCGGCGTGTTGAGGGTCTCTTCCTGCCACTTGACGAAGCTCTCGGTCTGCGTGAGCTTGAAGATGTCCTCGTAGGAGTGCGCGCCGACGTCGGTCACAGACTCCTCCTGGATCGCTTTGGCGGTGAGCTCGATCGCGAGGGCTCGAGCCACCTCCTTCTGCCGCTTGGTCAAGCCCCCCTCGAGCTGTCGTAGCTCCAGCTTCTCACTCATCGCTGGTCACAGTTTCACCATGTAAGAATCTTCACAGTCCCGATCGGGGCAAAACACATCGAACACCCCCGTAGCCTGTGGTGAGTCGATTTCGAAATCGTGCGGGCGTCCGCATTCCAGACACAGAAGTGTGACCATTTCTTGATCCCAATCGTCAATCCTGCCCATTCTCCACCTCTCTCTGTACTTCGAAGATGCGCTTCGCGAGGTCTGTCGGGTTGGTGTGCTGCAAGCACCGGTGCGCTGCAACGTAGAACATCCGGAGGTCTCGCGATTCGCTTCCACCAAAGTCGGCGAGGTACGGCGGTCCGTCCCGTTCGGGAGAGATCGAAACGTGCGCCTCTTTCGGGTCTTCGCACCGCTTCAGGTAGAGTTCGGCATCCCACGGGTTGTCATGCCAGAGCTGGACGCACGTTTCGACCATCTGTGACGCGAGGAATGCCATCTTGGTGTTCGTCACGATGCAGAGCTGTTCGAGGTTGGCGAGTGTCCAGGCGTAGATGCTGCCCCTGATCTCACACTCTCTCGCCGCCCCGATCGGTGGCCCACTGTGCCGCTTGGCCTGTATCTTTCCCTTGTCCTTGGCCTTGTTCGCAGCCATCGCAAGGCTTCGCTCTGACGCCTCGAGCTTGGCGACGAGATCCTTCCAGCCAGGGGGGTATCTAAAATTATCGTAGGAGATTAGAGGTGTCTCCAAATCTGCTCAAACGTAGTAATCACGCTCAAGGGTTCGGGGGCTCGACCCAGGCACGAGCTCGATGACTTGGAGCCCGTGCCAGATCGCTTGTAGGTTGCGACGGTGCGCTTGCATCGCTTCGTGGTGCCCCTGGTAGTAGCCGAGGGCTTCCTTTTCCGCGGTCTGCTTGATCATCTTCGCGAACCAGTCGATGTCTTCGTCGAGCCGCGCGATTCGATCCCGGATGCTCCGCTTCACTTCATGCGTAGATGCCACTTCTCCTCCTTCAGCGCGGCGCCTTTCGGAAGCTCGCCCCCGCTCTCTTTGATGTGGGCCATCAGCTCGCTCGACTTCACCTTGGGGACGAATTCGACGAACTGCTCGGGGAGCTCGAACAGGTCACAGTTGTCGGCGTCGACCGATGGCGGGTTCTTCTGTACCCAGGTCAGCATCGTCGCGGTCTTCACGCGCAGCCGTCCCTTGGTGTCTGTCAGGACATTGATGCGGATCGCCTGAACCATGTAGTTCTTGAGCCGCTCGCGGTGGTTCTTGGTCGCCTTCTCGCGGGCTCCGAAGCGGTCCTTCTCGGCCTTGAGCGCGGCTTCGTCCGCCTCGAGTTGCCGAACCACCTGGCCGCAGAGCTCGAGCTTGTCCTCGATCGCTTTGCCGGCTTGGCCGATCTCTCTCTCGACCTCCTCCATCCAGATCTCGAGGTCTGACTCGGGGATCCCTTCGACCACCTCGTCGGTCTCTGCCCACTGGAGTAGTTCTTGGAGTCGATCGGTCAGCTCGTAGAGGGTGGTCATGCCTCGACCTCCTCTTCGTCCCAGGCTGCGACCGGTGCTGCGGAGAGGAGCGCAAGGCGGCACTCGATGAGCTTGGAGCTCCGCCCCTTGATCGGCCAGTCGATGACGCCGACCCCGGAGAGTCGTTCGAGTTTGGCGTGGAGACCGGCGGCGGTGGTCAATCCGCAGTCTCGCGCGAGCTGTGCCTTCGGGATCTCGACCCTTCCGTCCTCATCGGCGTGGAAGGACAGGACCAGGAACGGGAGGCGGATCCCCTGCTCGAGGTTGTAGGCGTTGGCGGTCAGTAGAGCGGTGCTCATGACATCCTTTCGATGAAGGAGGGGCCGGTAGATGGTGGAAGCACCTACCGACCCCGAGGAGATGTGTGTGCCAATTTTGGAGGGCGCTGGGCTGGGCTCAGATGGCACGGCAGGGGCCGGCATCGTAGCTCCGAAACACCCGTACGGAATCATCGATTGCTCCTCAAAGAAGGGGCGGCCCGGAAACATCCCTGCCCGAACCGCCCCGGGGGGTAGGCTATTTGATTTCGAGGTGCGCCCAGGCGTCGCGGCGCCAGATCCGGACAATCGTCGCGGTGCTGACCCCGTAGGTCTTCGCCACTTCCTTGCAGAAGGGGGTGATGCGCCGGTCCTCCCACTTTGCGGGTCGGAGGGCCAGGATCCCTTGCGCTTGCTCGGTGGTCAGCTTGGCGGACGGGCTCCGCTCTCCTTGGAGGTTCAAAACGGCACCTCGGTATCGAACTTGGGTTCCTGTTCTGTCGCGTGGCGGGACTTGAACTCCGGGGGTGGCTCGGCAGGGTCGGTATCGAGCTCCTTGGCTGCGTTCTTGACTGGGCACGAGGAGAAATGGGATGTGCCGTCTCCGTTGAGCATGATCTTCTTCCCCCCGGGGCTCAGGATCCAATAGACGCGGCCGTTACAGTCCCGGCAGTAGCCTTTCCCTGCGTCTTCGGGGATATCCCAGTGGTATCCACCCCCATCGACTGGCGTCGCGCTGACGACCGGCAGGTCGCTCCCCTTGCCCCCCGTACGTTCGGACACAATTCCGGACACTTCTTGCTTCTCGAGCGCATCGGCGATGCGGCTCAATTGGAACACGAGCTCGGTTAACACCTCATCTTGCACGAAAAACCCCCCGTTCGCTGATACCCAGGAGGGATATCGTACGCGAAACGGGGGGCGATCCACAAGATTGATTGTCAGTTCACAGGGAGAGGAAATTCCTCCTACTGCTCCTCGGTCGTAGCTGTGAGGCGTTTGCGACGAAATCGAATCCGGTCATTGTGTCGGTCACCAGTACGTTTCCATCCAGGTCGGGTTCGGTCGTTTTGAGCGAAACCACGATGGGATGCGGTTCCGAGGGTCTCCGAGTGACGTAAAAGCGGTCGATGCGTAGTCTTGGGATGCTGATTACCGGTTTCCTTTCTCGCGGTCCTTGCGGACATCCTTCTGCATCTCTTTCATGCGCTCATCGAGGACTGCGCGGGCACGCTCTCGAGCGTAGCATTCCCGATCGATCTCACGCTTCCGCTCTCGGCTCCCCTCGCGAGCTCGCCAGGCCATCGTATTGATGCGGGTTGAACACTGGAGGCACATTCCCTTGTGCTGGCCGGCGATGCGCATTTCCTTGCCGGTCTCCCCGCACCGGGGGCAATCACCGAAGGTCACCATAGGCGCCCCCCTCATCACCATCGGAGGGGAGCTCGAATCCACAGAAGTCGCAGACGAACGCCTCTGCTTGTTCGCTGGAGAGGAAACGAGCGAGGTCGGCGATGAACTGCTCATCACCGACCCCCTCCAGTAGCGTCTTGAGAGCCGCGGCGCGGGCATCTGGGGTCATCATCGGAAGCACCGCGATGGCAATCCACGGCCAGGAATGGCGATCTCGCGGTCGAACGATTCGCCCGGCTTGCGGTGGGTGATCTTGAACGGGCATCCCCGAGGATCACCTTGGAAGCTGACCGTGTGCCCTTGCCCCCACTCTTGCAGCCGTTCGGTCACTCGCGCAACTGCGCTATCCGAGCGCCGTTGCAGCCTATCGAGTTCCGCTTCGCCAACATCAATCGAGCATTCTATCTCGCTGATCCGCTGGATCGTCGTCGCTTGTCGCAAAAGCCAAACTGCGAGGTCATATCCGATGCCGATGTGCCCGAGCTCGCTGATCGTTTGCTCGCGCCATTTCTTGTAACTCATTGTCTCCCCTTCCACGGGAAAGCCCCGGGGATCGCTCCCCGGGGTATCTGATACTATCTGACACTATCTGACGATCGGCATCAGGATGACGGTCACATCTCCCTTGTACTGACCGAGGGGCTCTAGCTTGATGGGACCCTTCCCATCCTCCGATGGCGTTATTTCGACGATCTCGACCCCAGCTTGGGAGAGCTTCATCAACATCTCGCCCAACAAGCGCGGATTGAAGCGCATCACAGTGTCGGATCGGTCCTTGTCGAGCCCCTCGAGAACGCGCTTGTACTGGGGATAGGTGCCGACGACCCCATCCACGAGAACGGCCGCTTGTGTCTGGCCATCGAGGATAGAGACGCGACCGAGGTCATCAGAGCTAAAATGAGTCGCTCCGCTTGCCTTCCGGTTCATCGCTCCCTTGTGTTCCGCGGAGACGATCACAGGGGTTTCGATTCCGTTCCCTTCGCATTGAGCGAGCACCATCCGCTTGCCATCGGTCGCGACGGCTGCGACGTGATCGTCCTCAGGGTCGAGAAAGACCGAATGCATCTGGAATCGCGTCGAATCCTTCGATGCTGCGGTCAAGAGTAGGTCGAGAATCTTCCCGTCGAGTTTTGCCATTGTTCATCCTTCCACGATGATTCTGGCCAAAAGAACGCCCCCCGGGACCATTCCCGAGGGGCTCGGCTGTTGAGGCTAGAGAATGCAATTGAGAGCGATCTCGGAGACTCCGTAGACTTCACGCGCGCCACATCCCTCGCAAGGGTACTTCGCGGCATCTGGCTCGCATCCCTCTTGCGGTTCCTTGCATGACAAGCAGATGCCGGGGTTGCCGAGACCCATCCCAAGCATATCGCTCGCGAATTCCTCGGATTCGGGCCAGTCGGGTCCATAGTTCGCTTCGAGAGCGTCGGTAAACCTACACATCAGGAGACCTCGCAATCGTGGCCGAATGACCATTCATCAGCATCGGTCGCGTCCATCAGATTGAAGACTCGGGAGCATTCCGGGCATTCGGGGCGGAGACGGTCTCTCCGTTCGTTCGGGCATCCGGTCTCGTGACAGTTCAGACCGTTGATGTTGAGCATCTCGCATTGGTCGCAAGGCATCACGCCCCCCCGTCAAACTCAGGAGGAGTCTCGAGAACCGGGAAGCGAACCCTCTTCAAGCAATCATCCGACGCGAAGACAGCATCCGCGCGCGCCTTGAAGATCGGCACCAAAGCACGCAACCAATTCAACGCATCCACAGGGTCACGCGCCATTGCAGACTTGGCCACATCCTTGGCCCAGTACGGGACACAAGGATCCGCCAGAAACAGGTCAATCTGACACTCGGGAGTCATTGCAGCATCCTTCCACGATGCAAGAGGGTCGCAGGAAGCGAACCCTACGATGCCATCATACCGATTACCGGGAATATGTCAACCCGCTACATCCGCGAATAACCATGCGACGTGCGGGCTACCACCACAACACCGCCCGAATCAGATCAGGATACCGGGTAGCACCCCTACCGAATCAACCCCATCGCATCGCCAACATACCACGCCTAGTCGTTGCTCTGCGATGAGAGAGCGGGGGCATTGGGGATCACTCAGCCTCGAGACTAGTGGGGTGCGCGTTTGTTACGTCAGTCACGATAGCCTCGAGGGACAGCTCTGCCCTCCACGTTTGGGTCGGCAGGGGGGGCACGGGTTCATCCAAATTAGGTTCGTGGGGTAAGTGATCCTTCCGTGGCCGATCGCATGCCCTGTTTTGTGGCAGTGGTGCACTGTTATAGGGCAGTGGTGACCTGTTATGGACGTCTTGTGGCATGGATGGTTCTTCGTGGATGGGATCGGGTCACCTGTGGGGCGTTGAGTGGGGGGTGGTCCCATCTTTTGGGTCGGGGTCGATCTGTGGCGGGAGCTGAGATGTTTCCCGTGGAACAATTTTGATGATGAAATTGGGGTTGGAATGGGGAGAGGAGGTTGGTTGGCGGGAGGGGGGTTTGCTGGGATGGGGAAAAATCGACGTAGCCTCGCGAATTTGCTGCGCTGTTCGCTCGTTTGATGCTACCTGATCGTGCAAGCGAATCCAGGAGGGATTAGGAGTCTGGGAACAGGGTCTTCTGGGGGCTTCATTCTGGGGGCTCCCACGATGGGAACACTGACACGAGGTGCCCGTTCCACGACGCGGCTGGGTGGTACTCTCCGTTGTGCATGACGAACAGGACCCAGAAGGAGCCTTCGTTTTCGTGGTCGTCGATGTGCCCCTGTAGCCCGTCCTTGTCGAGATCTGGGTCGAAGTCGTTCAGGATGATGTTGTCGACGTTCCCGTGCCGATCGACCAGCATGATTTTGGCGCTGCACTTACTCATCCTTCACCTCGTTCTGCCCTACCAGCCACCGCTCGAACCTGGCCAGGAGGTCATCCAGAACCTCCCATGCTCGGTTGTTGTTTTCAGCATAAGCCATAGCTCGCATCTCTCTCACCTTGTCCCGCACCTCGCGGAGGGCTCTCTCGTAGCCCTTGGCTTCGGCGAGCTTGTCGTCCATGTCTCGCACCTTGTCGTAGCCGCTACTCATCCTTCACCTCGATCTGCTTGTCGAGCCACGCGCTGAACACGACCTCGCGGGCGTTGAGTAGCGACCCGTCATCGGGCGCGGCATTCTCCAGCGCGTCCCGCACCTCGCGGAGTTTCTCCTGGAGGCACTCCTCTTTCCATTCCCAGTGCCCGCACGGTTCATCGCCCTCGTCGGGTGTCCCACACTCAGGGCAGAAGTCTTGCTCACTCATCCTTCACCTCCTCTTTAAACACCGGGCACGGCACAAAGACTGAGGGGTCTCTTTCCCATTTCCAGCGCACCAGAAATGTTCTACCGCCGTGCCCGGCTACTTGTCGTGCATTTTATACAGGTGCTTCGCGTTCTCGTTCATCAGCGGGGCGAGCGCCTTCTTCTCGATAGCGGAGAAGGAAGACATGATGCGCGATCGGATCTTGTGGAGGTTGTGTTCAGCCTGCTGCTCGCGCCACCACGCGCGGACCTCGGGGTCTATGGACATCGTCCCCATCGCTCGATCCATCTTCTCCAGGCAGAGTAACAGAAATCGCGTCACTTTCTCGTTCTCTTCGATCAGCCCGATCGTTTTGATGAGGGGGGTTTCGCTGTCTTGGTCACTGCTCATGCCATCGGTCATCCGGCCTTGTTTCTGTAAGGGGGCTCATGTCTGGAGATTTTATCCGCTGGAACTGGGAAACGAACCGCCCGAACGTCACCGGTGCAGGTGTCGCGATCTACAACATTCGTCCCGTCCCGTTGCATACCGCTGCATCTCGTCTCGTCCCGATGGTGAAGACGTACCGCGTGATGGTGGCTGGGGTACTCGAGGACGCCGAGGGGGGGAAGAGCGATAGAACATGGTGGCGGCAGGCGGTTGGCTTCACCCGGAAGCTACCCGACCTGAGATCGACACGGATCGACAAGCCTGTCGTTGCACGAAAGCCGTGGTCTCCACGGACGCCGAACATGCTCGCGATGTTGATGGGGGAGGAGTGAAAAGTTGAGGAGCGAAGCCCGAAGTCCGTCAAGAGCATTGCGCCATTGACACCCGACCAGGGCCGGCGTACGCTCCTCGGTGCAAACGAACGCCGAGGAAATCTTCCCAAGAAAACCTCGGCGACGCAAGCCATGCGGACGGAATCCGCGGATTACCCTCTCGAGCTCACGCCGAACGGTAAACGCCTGATTCGCGTCGGAGAAAGTGGCGGTCTCTCCCTGCCGATGCAGATCGGCGCGCTGTCCTGAAACCGGCAGTTGCTTGAAGAAGCGACGGGTTTTAGGCGGCGCAGCCATGCAGAACTCGGCGCGGAGCGCCTCCTTGTCTCCTCCCCCGGAAGGGGAGCTCACTCATCAGGAGAGAATCGACGCTCTGCCACGGTGTCGTTCCATCTAAAAAAGCAGGGTCCCGTAGGGAGATGCTCCTGTACCGTGTCCCTCAACCGCAAGGGGGCCAAATGAGACCTTTTTCGCTCGTCGCTGGGGGTTTGTGTCTAGCATGGCTGTCGGCCTCGCTGGCGCAGACCCCCTCTTCTACCGTCTCGATCACGCAGGAGGGGTTCGCTCACCCCGGGGGGCTCGGCAAGATCCACGTCTCGGTCGATTTCGTGGACGCGGACGGTGTTCTCGGCGCCTCGATCCCCATCCTCTTCGATACGAACTCGATGACAGCCATCTCCGCGTTCCCGATCGGAGAACTCCTGGCGACCAACGCCGGCGCAGGACCCGACTTCTTCAACTGGACACCACGGGACCAAGGGATGCTCGTCGGGTACATCACGGAGTTGATCCCACCGACAACCATACTTCACGCCCCTGGCGAGGTGTTCACGGCGACCTTCTTCGTGGAGCCGACCCAGGCGGGAGCGGCGATTCCTTTGGTGGTCGAGGGGATTCCTGGCCTGAGCCCTCCCTTGGGGTACGACGTCATCCTCCAGCTTCCGGACGGTTCGGTCGTCGAAGCCCCCACCACGTCGATTGGTCTCGACCTCAACATCTCGAACCAATTCCCATTCATGCGCGGGGATGCGAACCAGAACGGGGAGATCGACCTCGTCGATGCGGTCCGCACCCTTGAGGTCATGTTCCTCGGCGCACCACCGGAGTGCATAGCGGCGGTCGACGCGAACGACTCCGGCGATTTGACTTTGACGGACACAATGACTGTGCTTGACTACCTGTTCGCGTCGGGCACGCCTCTACCGGAACCAACGGCTGAGTGTGGAGGTGACCAGACGGGGCTCGACTGCAACGAGGCGGTGTGCCCATGAGCGACGGTATGAGCGGTGACCAGGAGAGTGAAACCCCCCTCATCAAAACGCTCGGGCTCATTGCCGAGAACGAGAAGGTGACGCGGTACCTGCTCCTCTGCTTGGAGAAGCTAGACCGTTCAATGGGGACGATGTCCATAGACCCGGAGGTCCGCGCATGGTGGCGCGAACAGCAGGCTGAACACAACCTCCACAAGATCCGCTCGCGCATCATGTCTTCCTTCTCCGCTATCGAGAAGAAGGCGCTCGCCCCGCTGATGAACGAGAACGCGAAGCACCTGTATAAAATGCACGACAAGTAGCCGGGCACGGCGGTAGAACATTTCTGGT
>Ga0255048_10000192_pt1 | contig 44808 bp, 72 predicted proteins | sample JV7_2_2_MG_FD_183619 | JGI IMG/M metagenome (GOLD analysis project Ga0255048, IMG submission 183619) | Seawater microbial communities from Jervis Inlet, British Columbia, Canada - JV7_2_2 | ecosystem: Environmental > Aquatic > Marine > Inlet | place: Canada: British Columbia | collected 2016-10-06 | reverse complement strand
CTGTATGTGGTTAAAATCATATACAGGGTTTAAGTATCCTTTGTAAGCCTCTGTAATCCCTCTGTAAATTCTTTAAAATATCCCTGTTTGAAATAATAATTACACGATTGGTTAAAAAAAAAAAAAACGCAAACACTTTGTAAGGTAATAATATATTACTGTATATATTATATACTATTACCTCTACTTCTCATAGTTTGAAATTAGAATATAATAATATATATACAATATAAGGTAATAGTACCTATAGAATCAATAACTTATCGTTTACGCCTGAAAATACAGTTTTCCGGAAACATTATTAAAATCATATACTTACAACTTAAATTCTAGGTGAAAATCGTGCAAGAAATGATCAGTTGAAAAATTAGTTGCTAGAAACAGCCTTTTTTCGAGTATAAGAGAATACGTATTATAACCAGATGTTATAAAATATTCTTTTTATTTGCAAACTGGTTTGCTAAAAATTCACCTTATATGTTAACCCTCTAAGACGTATTCAGTAATAACCTGGGGTTATAGATCTTATGATCTGAGGCGATAACCAGTGTATTTTTATAACCGTTAACAACCGCTAATTATTTAACTGAATATTAAATACAAATCTTATCAACCTTTTATAAACTTAAGTTATAATACAATACGTCTTAGAGGGTTACGCTATGATAAGTGTTCACTAACATTATTTAGTTATAACCAGTGTATTCTTATCAAATTCTTAATTCTCTACAATATAATAGGTTTGTTTTTTATAACTTATATTTATGTTCAAATAATCTAAAGTTATAAGAATACACTGGTTATAACTAAATAATGTTAAAACAGGGCAAACTTGATATAAGCGGTTGTAAGTCCTACAATTTCTTAAAACCAACAACAAAGGTGTGGCTGAATGAGTGGCGATGAATTAGTGAAGTGGATTCTAGGGGTAATGACAACAGGGTTATTTGTGATGGTCGGTATACTGGATAAGCGCAGAACAGCACGGATTGATCAAATTGAAAGGGTACAGATTGCACAGCAAGTAGAACTAACTAAGCTGCAAACGTTAGGTAAATCAGTTGATGCAGTGCGTGCAGAATTGCGTGATACACACAATGAGACAAATCACGAATTAGCCCAAATACGGTTGGCTATGGACACCAATTTTACTAAATCGAATGAATCAATAGAAAAGATATATGAAATTATGATACGGCAGAATCAAAGTAATGACTCTCGACCAAATTAATGCATATGAGAAATTAAGTGATCTGGCAAAGCACACAGTCAATGCATACCTAGCTGGTAAACCTCATGCGGATATGCCTGGCGATATCAGTTGTGCCGATGCTTATTTGAAAGCATGCAATAAGCTGAATAAGAACCCCGGTAATAATCCAAGTTCGGCAGGACGTGCAATTCTTACCGGCGACAAGGCACAAGCATATATAAAGCTAGTGATATTCCCTAAAGATGTGGTTGATGCTGCAGCGGCTATTATGAGTCGGGAACAGATACTGATTGAACTAACTCAAATGGCTGAAGTGTCGATTTGTGACATTATCAGGATCACTGAGGATGGTGTGATTGTTATAGATGATTGGAATCGATTACCCCGTGCATATCGCAAATGCATACAGAGTGTCAAACAAGGTAAATACGGTCTTGAGCTTAAAATGTATGATCGATTCAGGGCACTGGCTCGAATACTCATTGCACAAGGTGGTGATGCTGCTATCAAATTTCAACAAGTGAATGAGGATAAGGAATTAACTCCGTGGAATGATATAACAGCCGGTGTCGATGAATGAGATTAGAATGGAATCCACAGGTATCATTTGCTGATTACTTCTATACCACCGTTGAAGATATATTAAAATATCGTTCTGTATTTCGCGAAGAAATCACATATTTTGTACCGTACGGTGGCAGGGGATCAGGTAAAACGTTTACATTTGCTGATGCTGTGGTGATTGAGGGTACATTAAGAAAGGTGCGTATACTTGTCACTCGTGAGCTACAGTTATCAATTGAAGAATCAATAAAAGCAGAAATTGAAGCCGCTATAGTTGAACGTGGTCTGGAGCATTTCTATACAATTCAGAAAACCGTGATAATTGGCAAGAATGGCACCCGGTTTATTTTTAAGGGATTAAAAAACAACATCGGCTCACTGAAATCAATTAGTGACGTTGATATTGTGCTGTGCGAAGAATCAGAGAATATCAGCAATAACAGCTGGACTAAGTTTCTACCCTCAATACGACCACGCGACAAGGTGACACGAGGTGGTGAAGAAATTGTAATCGTTATTTATAACCCTGATGATGAACTTGATGATACACATCAGCGGTTCGTTGTTAACCCACCTGCACGATGTGTGTCCAGACTAATAAACTGGCGCGACAATAAATATTTCCCGGCTAACCTTGAACGGCAAAGGCAGGATTGCAAACGCTTGCGACCACCAGATGAATATGAAAACGTATGGGAGGGCAAGTGTAAAGGTGGTGATGATAATCAAATCATACAGTTAGAATGGATTAAGGCTGCACGGTTTGCATCACGTAACCCTGATTTTGTTAAAACGGGTTCACGTAGGTTTGCTTATGACCCTGCAGGACAAGGAAAGGATAGTAATGCTGGTGTGGCCAAAGATGGCAATATAATCAATTACATAGATGAATGGTTGCGCTCAAAAGACCTACGTGTAGCCACTAAACGCGCATTTAATGCGGCGCTCGGATTCGGTGCTGAACAATTCAGCTATGATACCTGTGGTGGCTATGGTGATGGTGTTAGTGTATTCGTTGATGACATTATGGCACAGCATAGAATAGAATTTGCACAAGAATACAATATTCATGCAGATGTGATTAAAATACACCCATTTGATGCAGGTGCTGGCGTTATAAACCCTGATAAAAAAATACCTGGCACTAAGAAAACATGGGGTGAGCAGTATGGAAACGCTAAGGCACAAGCGCAAGCTGTCACTGCAAATTTGCTCTATACCACATACAGGTTTATAGTAAATGGTGACAGGGATATGAAACCTGATGAATTATTGAGCATCGACATTGATGATGATGATGTGTTCAATAAATTATGCAAAGAATTGAAAACACCGTTATGGGTGAAATCTAATGTAAATTCGAAGAAAGTTGTTGAATCTAAAGAGGATATGGAAAAAAGGACCGGATTGAAATCACCGAATATCGGTGATGCTATACACATGGTGAATGCACCGACTAAAGCAGTATTTATACCTACGGCGGGTTAAATATGATTAAGAAGTATTTAGTTGATAAGGAAGGTGAACCGGATAAGCCGTATTTATTGCTTGAAGATATTCACTATATGAGTCGGTATGGTCACGAGGTGTATGTACCAGCCGGTAGACGCTCAGACGGTGCAACCGGTGCTTTTGATATCATCAGCAATTCATGGTGGATACATGATGAGTTATGCAATAATGGATGCTTTCAGGATGCTTTTATATGTACAAATTTGATGGCATCGACAGTGCTAAGCGATGTTTTAAAAAGTGAAGGCAGGTGGATACGCGCGCGCTATTGGTTTTTATTTACCTTGGCGCTAGGTGGTGGTGAAGCTCGTGACAATGGTTTATTTTAATTAATTGAGGGTGTGACAATGAGTGCAGAAAAATCATATAGAGGCGTGCAAACTCGGGAGGTGTGGGATTTTCGCCTATCAACCGCTTCACCGGTATTACACAACAGTGGTAAAACATGGCGTATTGACATACATCCACTCGTTGATGGCACTGGTACACCGCTTGAAAGCATTGAAACTGATATACCCGTTGAAAAGGGTGAAAAAGGTTTAATCAAAGGTCAAGCTGCATGCTTTGCTATTCTTCGTACCATGCGTGATAAGTATTCGCATCCTGATATCGAAGAATTAAAACCCGTTGCAGCTGCTATTAATGCTAAGGCAGACTCGATATCTGCGTTATTAGAGGGCAAATCGCGTGCTGAAGCAATGGAATTTTTGAGCGGTAATTTTGAAAAGGCGGTTGCTGAACTTGAAACTGAATTAGGTGAACAATCATGAGTCAGAATAGAACAGACGCATTGCGTACAGCATTAATGGATGCATTAGTTACCCAACGTGGTACTAGTGCGAGGATTGAAATTCGCACGCTGGCTAACACCGGTTCTGCTGGTGTGGGAACGTTACTGGCATTGATCACAGGTAACGTTTCACAATGGGGTACGGTGTCAGCCGGTGTATTGACATCCAGTGCAACCACTGCAGAAACAAGTGCACCTGCAGGCGGTACAGCGGCGCACTATGAGCTGCTGACATCAGGTTCAACATTCCTTGAAGATGGTTTATGTGATGTAGGTGGCACCGATGGTGTAACCATTGACAACGCGACTATTACACTCGGTCAAACGGTTCAATTGTCTGGTAACTGGGTTAACACTGCAGCTTACTAATAGGTGAGATTATGAAAAATTTAATATATTCAGCGTTAATGTTGTTAATGTACCTGGTGTTCCCTTCGATGTCTTATGCAGTGGAACCACCACCAGTGCCACAGATTGAGCAACTTAATGATGTATTGCTTATATGGGATGATGCTGACAAGCGTGAAAACGGTGGCGTGTTACTGCCTGCTGATATACGGGGTTACTTGCTTGTATACGGGTTAACGAGTGACAGCGGTATTGTTGAGCCTATTGAACTGAATAGAGTCAACGAGTACCCAATTAACAACCTAGCACCAGGTGAGTATTCGTTTTTCATTGCAACGGTTGATACTGGCGGTCTGCAATCTGTGTGGGCTGAAACTATCACAACGATAGGATCACAGTTCAGACCATCGCCACCCGGTGGATTCTCGGCAAGTGTAAACAAGGATGTGGTTGGTGCTGTCAATGCTGTTATATCGTGTATGACAAGCAATAGGTGCGTGACAACTATTAAATTGAAGCATGCTGAACTAGACAAATCATAATAGGTTCACTATGACAATTGAAATTGAAAAGATAGAAAAAAGCACGGTAAGAGATGGCTATCTTGTTCATTTTGTCGGTGGTCCGGTGCTAGGTTTTAGAACGATTGAACGAATGGCCAAGGCTAGTAAAAGTCATAAATTAATTGATGCAAATTATGAACGAGATACAGATATAAAATCAGCAATTGCTGCTATTGTCGCTCGATTGCAAGCCGGTGATAGCTGGTCAACGGTGCAACGAGATAACGAAAAGCAAAAATATACAAGGCCAGACGTAATTAGAGAGGTGGTTACACGTGGCTAATGAGCTGCTGACAAGTTTAAACGGTCTATGGTATCCCGGTGCAATTGATGATGGTCCAGGCTCATATTCAGTATATGCACTCAATGTTGACTGGAATTATAGCCATAGTACAGGTAGTGGTGATTGTTACGGGGTTGTTCTTGTACCAGATAAAGATTATGTGAATGCTGACGTAGATGTAAGCGTATTCATTGACACTTACAGTGGTTCACCTGAAATGTATGCAGAGGTTAGAAATTCTTGGATCAGTGGCGCTAACCCTACCAGACCAGACAGTACGGTTTCCCCATTAGGTGTATCTCCTACTGCAAAGATTCCTGCAGCCAACACAGCATGGCATGCACTAGACACTATCCCTAATGTTTCAATGGATGTTGAAAAAGCATATTTTGTCGAGGTATTCTGTGACAATTTATCGGGTGACTCTGCTACAGTGGTTACACGTGGTGAATTAGATGGGTTAGGTGCAGTTGGTACAATCGGTGGTACAACTTTTAGAGGTTTCACCGAAGATGCTGGTTTTAGTGGAAACTACACTGAAACAATCGGTAATCCAATTATAGCGATATCTATTGACGGTACACCATTTGGCTTTGTCTTTCCAAGCCAGATTACACGAGCGAACAACCAAGATTATCGAGGCAATAGCTATATATTTGACAGCGATGTATATATTGACGGCATGCGATACCCTAGTATTGATGGACCGGTTCCATTTGATACGGGTACATTTGGTATATGGCCCTCTGATAGCGCAACTGAAATTGTAAAAGTGACAGCCACTGCATCACCGCAAAATCATTTTCAAGGTGTACGATGGCCTAGGCAATTGATTGAGGCAGGGCAGGAAGTGCATATAATGTGTGCCCCTGCTAGTAACAGCACATTCGGTGATTTATATGAGATGGGAACAAATGCGGATTCTAATAGTGTGGTTTCTGATTGTGGATGGTATCAAGCGCATGCGGTAGAGGGTACACTGGGAAGCATTGTTTCAATGCCATACGAATGGTCTGGAATGTGTCCGATGGTATCGAACGTTAGTAATCCCGCAGGTAGCGATTTAATCGTGCCGAACAGAAAGATTTTTATATAATTGATAGGTGATTCTCATGGGTAGAATATATTCAGCGTCAGTCGAAGAGGTTGCGCTTGTAACAGCAACTGATCTAATGCGTATCGTCGCACCTAGTGATGCAATTGTGGTGCTCACAAGCGTTATTGTGACCTTTGATGCTAGTGCAGCCGACACTGCAATTATTGAAATATTTAAGGGCACAGGTGGTGGTACTGCAGCGGTGACACCTGAAAAAGCAGAGGCTAGTGATACAGCATTTGGCGGCACAGTTCACGACTTGACTGGTACAACCAATGTCACCAAAACAGCCGGTAATTGGGTGCGTGAAGAAATCGACGTAAGAGCGGGGTTCTATTGGCAACCATCGCCAAAACAATACTTGACCCTAGCACCAAGTGGTATTTGTTCGATCCGATCTGATATAGATATCACAAGTGCAAACTGCAGCGTGACCGCTTGGTTTGAAGAAATAGGATAATAACCCATGGCACGGCGCATTGTAGTCGTATCAGAAGAGTATGGTGCGTTTCGTTCTGCACAACTGGTTTCATCGCGTCCAGTTCACCAGTTGTTTCTGTTCGATACTGTAGGTCCACCGACCGCAAGCATAACAGCATCTCAGAATGAACTTGGTGATAGTACAACTGCAAGTGTTGAATCACTGATACAATTTACAGCATCACAGAATGAACTTGGTGATAGTACTACTGCATTAATTCAAGCACCTGCACAGATTACAGCATCACAGAATGAACTTGGTGATAGTACTACTGCAGCGGTTGAAGTTGTACCGCTTGCAGCAAGCATTACAGCATCACAGAATGAACTTGGTGATAGTACTACTGCATTAATTCAAGCACCTGCACAGATTACAGCATCACAGAATGAACTTGGTGATAGCACTACTGCCAGTGTTATAGGTGTACTCACAAGTGAGATAACAGCATCTCAGAATGAACTTGGTGATAGTACAACTGCAAGTGTTGAATCACTGATACAGTTTACAGCAAGTCAGAATGAACTTGGTGATAGCACTACTGCATTAATTCAAGCACCTGCACAGATTACAGCATCACAGAATGAACTTGGTGATAGCACTACTGCAAGCATTAGCAGCATACTTACCAGCAGTATTACAGCATCACAGAATGAACTTGGTGATAGTACCACTGCAAGCATTGAATCGATTATTGAAGTCAGTGCAAGTCAAACTGAAGAGGGTGATAACACCGTTGTATCAATCGGTGTGGTGGCACAGTTTACAGCAAGCCAGAATGAAGCAGGTGACACTACCGTTGCGGTGGTGGTAGGTATACCCATCGTGATACCGGTGTCTGCTACACTAAGGTCGAGAATTAGTGATATAACCACTGTCACATCGGCTATAAATGATGTGGCAACTGTTAGGAGTAAAGTAGGCTAATGCAAAAAATATCTACTACTGATGAAGGTACAATATTGCGGATTGTCGGTGATTTTGACATGTCGTCATACACTGATTTAATTGTAACGTTTACTAATCCCAACGACGGTACAACGTTTGTTAAATCGTTTTTAGCTGGTGCAAAAATCACATTGGGCACTGTTGAAGTGGTTGACACTAACGTGAATGAAACGCTAGCGGCTAATACATATGTGGAATATTTAATTGAAACACCGTTTCCGTTTGAAGTGGGTTATCCATGGAAAGCATTATTAACATATGAAAATACAACCGCTAATCCAGACATCAGAACAAGCGGTAAAACCACAGGCAGATTTAAAGTATGTGTAGGAGGTTGATACCATGAGCGAACCGGTTGACATGGTGAAATATTTAAAAAATCAGGCAAGCACATTGCGTTATGCATTGGGTGCAATGCTCGGTTTATCCCATAACGATGAACGTGACATCTATAACATCTATGGTTATCCAGCACAATTAGAATATTCGATCATGCGCCAATACGCCGGTAGACAAGGTATTGCTAACCTGATAACACACGGTGTTGCTAAATCATGCTGGCGCGATGGTTTCGAAATCTATGCAAATGCCGATGAAGATGCAGAGCCAGAATTAGTAAATGAATTAACAGCGTTGAAAAAAGCAGGATTGAATAAGAAGCTAGAACAAGCTGATATTTTAAACCGTATCGGTAAATTTTCTGTTTTGTTTATAGGTGTACCTGATGAACAGGAAGCAGATCAACCGGTTGGCAGAGTGTCAGCATCAAATCTTGATAAGTTGTATTTTAAGGCATTTGCGTACGATGGTATTACAATTCATAAACAAGTGCAGGATACAAAGGACCCTCGTTATGGTCTGCCTGAGTTATACCAGGTGCAGCAAACAAATAGCAGTGCATTTGAAAAGGATGTGCAACGCAATGCTATCACTGTGCACTGGACTCGTATCGTGCATTTTAATGAGAATGCATTGGAATCCGATGTGGAAGGCATGGGTCAATTGGAACCTGTATTTAATAGGATTCTTGATCTTGATAAAGCTTGTGGTGGTTCAGCGGAGGCATACTTTCGTAATGCACGTGGTAAAATGGCGTATGAGGTTGATCCGAAGTTTGCCAGTGATCTATTAGACGATGAGACAGCTAGCGCAGCATTTGATGAAGGCGCGAAAAAATTTACCAACCAACAACAAGATTTTATCAAGTTATCCGGTGCATCGGCTAAAGTACTGGACACACCGCATGCATCGCCTAAAGATACGATTCTAGCGGCACTGTGGGAAATTTCAGGCTATACAGGTATTCGCATTAGAATACTCACAGGTCAAGGTGCAGGACAGCATGCAGGCAGCGAGGATCAATTAGCTTATAATGCATTGATTGCAGGTAGACAAGATTTACAGTGTGCTGGTTGGGTCGTCAATGTATTAGAGGTGTTAGCTAACGCTGGTATGCTGACACTACCAGAAAATTATGAGATTAGATTTCCAGTTCAGAAAGCAGTAACAGAAGTAGAAGCAGCCGGAATTGCAAGCACAAAAGCAACAACGATTAAATCAGTATCAGAAGCAGGTAGTACAATAGGTGGTGATGATTTAGATGTTGAAGGTACTTTAAAATTGCTAGGCATTGATGTTGAAATATCTAGTATAGGCAACGGAGTGAGTGAAGATGAAAATGAATAGAATTATAGCGGGTGTATCGTTTGCGTTACTGTGCTTGATAGGGTTGTCAGTAACTGGAGATGTTGTACCACCACAAGTATTTGTACCTGCAACACCTATGCAGATTTCAAGCGGTAATGGTTCGGGTTATTCATGGATAAGTAAATTTGGTGAAAATCCTGACATTGATTCAGGTGGTGGTTTTGAGGTTATTTGGGATGCAGGCGGGGATTATGTTGCGCCTACAACCGCACGATTACATGATATTGCGTCAGATAATGCGGCTGATGTGGGTGTGGTTGTGTCAAGTGGTGTGGCAACTGGCGGTAGCGATGTAACCTTGGTTGATACCAGCGCAACGTTTTCCAGTGATGGCGTGATTGCAGGTGACTTCCTGCTGAATGACGACGATGTAACGATAGGCCGTGTGTTATCGGTGTTGAGTGAGACTGCTGTCTTCGTTAGTCGTATGGCAGACCCTAGGGGCGGTCTATCGATAGGTGTAAATCATGTCGGGAGTAATTACCGCATTGTGTCACCTAATGGCACAGGTGCAGGGATAATGCATTTAAGCGGTGTAGATGCGACCGCTGCAGAATTTCAATCTGAATTTGTTGTAATTAACGGTGCAAGTAATGTGGCAACTGCAAAAAGTTATTTTATGATCCACCGTTGCCGAATTTTCGTTGCTGGCGCAACTAACGGTGCAGTAGGTGTAATTACAGCCACAGCACAGACTGATGGTACAGTTACTTGTCAAGTGGTGGACGGTAATAACCAATCGGAAATGGCTGTTTTTATGGTGCCAAGAAATTACACGGCATATTTGACATCATGGTGGGCGTCGATTTCTAGCAGGAATACATCTAGCTCAGTTGTAAAATTGCGTGCAGGTGAATTAAACGGCGTATCATATGTTACGCAAGTGCGTGCACTGAATTCATCCGGATCAGGTAATTTTATTTATGTATATCCTATCCCCACCACGATACCCGGTGGCGCTTCAATATTTATTGAGGCTGACTCAAGTGCCAATAATACTGCGTTATCAGGTGGTTTTGAACTGACACTAATTAGAAATAGATAATATGGGCAAGCTAGATAACCCTACACGCACCGCGCAGATTGAAAAAGCCTGGCTACGCGAGATAAACAAGCGCTGGTCTGAATTTCAACGTGTTGCTATTGTCGAATTAAAACGCATGAATCGACAGGCGCAATTAACTAACGTTATGGCGTTAGATAATAGTCAGATTCGTGTGTACATCGCATTTCTTGAAACACAGATTAATGATATTTTGTTATCCGCGCAAATCGGTGCAAGTGATAACTGGCAGGCTAAATATCAGTTGCAAAGTTATCAACGTGGGTTAGCTCGAAGTCGAGCTATTCTAAAATCACAGGGTGCAACGTTAGCACCCTCGTTTTCTGAACTGCAAGCGGCGCAGACTATACCTGGCTTTGCATTAACACCATCGCTAGGCACCGCTGCAGGATTGCCACCGATTCACAGTGACGCACTTGAGTTTTTATTTGAAAGATCGTTTGATTCGTTAAAAGGTGTGACGGATAAAATGCAGGTTGAATTGCGTCAAGAATTATTCAACGGTGTTCAACAAGGTCAAGGTATCACTAAGGTAACAAAAAATATTGTTGAGCGTATTGGTGTCAGTGAATCACGAGCGCAATTAATCGCACGCACTGAGACAATTCAAGCACATCAGATTGCAAGCACTAACGCAGCTAAACAGGCAGCGATTGAATTGGATGAACCTGTGTTAATGCGATGGATTGCCGCCATTGACAACCGTGTTAGACATCAACACGCGGTGTGGCATGGTACATTAGTGACACCTGAAAAGAATGCAGCACGTATACAGGTGTCACCGTGGAATTGTCGTTGTGCTCAAATACCGGTTATTGAAGAATTAAACACCCCTGAAGAAAACGCGGTATTTGCTAAAGAACGTAAAGCGATTATGAAAGCAAAAGCAACACCACCACCGATTGCACCTCGCAAACGTACAACACCGTATAAAAATGTTAAACCTAAAGCTAATCCTACGGGGTTTAAAAAGACATTATTGAAAGGTGCAGATAATGAAACGATTGCTTTTATGGACAAGGCGATAACAGACCCTGCATACAAAAAGATCGTTAACCGTGCCGGTGTGACTAGTGCGATACCTCGCAATAAATCAGGTGCGCATTTTATACCGAATCGTGGTATCCACATGGCAGGGTATAGCGCGAATAATCAAGCGGGTAAAGCTGTCTACCGCCATGAATACGCACACTACATTGACCATGCATTGGGTGACATTACTAACACAAAACAATATCAGGACGCACTAACGATTGCTAAAGCAAAGTTGACTGATACCGATAAATTGTTCTACATGAATAATCGCGCTAATACACCGTTTGCAAAAAAACGTTATTCAGCTACACGTACTAAAATTATATTTAAGCATGTGCGACACCCTGAATTAGAAGCATTGCGCGATAGTAAAAAAACACCGATTGAATATGGCAAGACGAATACAAAAGCAGGTGGTATTGCTCGTTTGTTAGTAAATAAGCTTGCTAAAACCACCGCTAAAACAGATCGTCTTGAGGTAATTGTATCCTCGTTGATTACCGCTGAAAAACACAATTACAATTTAGGTTATGTATACGCATTATCTGAAGGTGGTGGTAGCGTCTACCTTAGTAAAATTTGGCGCGAAGCGGGTCAAGTGGCTGACTTGGTTGGTAGTATGTCCAAAAATAAATGGGGTGGTGGTCACAAAAATAGTTATAAATATTTTGATGCAGAAACATTTGCTCAAGTTTTCAGCCTATCACAAAAAGATGCAGGCAAATTAGGACCGATGTTTGTGGATGAATTTGCTAGTGAATTAAAAGGTGTATTAGATGAGTACAATTAACGATGAAACAGTAATAGAATATATGTTGATGTATCCACATTCCATATCATGGGAATACTTTGATACATTGGATGATGATGATAAATCATTATTAATTGAAAGCATGCGAGAGGTGATTGCAGGTAATGCACCACCGCTGTCTGATGATGATTTACCGGGTAATCCACCAGAAACATTGACATAACGCAATAAAAGTATAGGATTGTAGAATGTTAAGAAAATTTACCATTAATTCAAAGTCAACCGGCAAATACGAGAAAAAGATTGTTAATTCTCGTGAGTGTATTGTAACCAGTATGGTTTCAATCGTTGGTGATTCAGTAATGAATCGTTTAGGCTATCCATTTGCGCAAGTTGTTAATTCTTATAAGCAACTTGATAACTTACACGCACCTGCGGGACACCCCAGTGTAGGCGGCACTAACGTATCAGCGTTTCTACCATCGGCCGTTAATGCATTCGGTGTGGGTGGGTCTGTATCTAATCCTCGTCTTGACGGTCGTCGTGTTATCAATGATCTGGTATTTGATATTGAAGCTGCAAACAAGGATGAACGCGGTAAAGAAATCATCCAACGTATTGAAAACGGTGAAAAAATTGGTGTCAGCACTGGTTTAAATGCTGATGTCAGTGAAGAATCTGGCATGATGGATGGTGAACAATACACAGGGCTAGTGAGCAATATACAGTTTGATCATGTTGCTGTTTTATTGACAGAAACACCTGCAGGCAAAGAAACCTTCACTGTAAACAGCGATGAATTGATGATCTGTAACGTTGCTGAATCAGTGCGAGAATTAGAAGACAAGGTCTGGTCTGCAGTAAAAGAGAAATTTGGCGAAAATGCATATCCTTCTGAAATCCTGTTAAATCCTGATCAAATTGTAGTCAGAATAGATGAAGCTTTGCTTTTAGTCAGTTTTGGCTATAATGAAGCTCAGAATATTGTTTTTACTGGTGAACCTGTACCAGTAGAGAAAAAAGTAACTTTTGAAAAAATATCTAACAACGAGGCCGATGATATGGACCAGCTAAAATTTATACTTGCGTTGATTGCAAATGCAACCAATTCGCTTACTGCAGTCGATCAGGATAAACTAATGGCGATGTCTGAAACTGGGCTCGCATCGTTTCTGTCAAATCTTGCAGAACTGACCATTGAACAAGCCACCGCATACGTGACTAATGCAGGATTCTTTGTTAATTCGATCAGTCCTGAGGATTATCAAGCGTATCTTGATAACCAGGCAGGTTATGAAGCGTATCAGTTGCAGCTAGCAAATGAACGCGAATCGATGACAAATGCTCTCGTTGAAAAATCGAAAATGTCTAAAGAACAACTTGACGCATTGCCGATTGAAACACTTAAAAGCATTGCAAACGAGATTGCACCTGATCAAAATTATGGTTTGCAGGGTGCTCAAGTCACTAATGCAACTCCCGGTTCATCCACTCTGAAACTCTGCGAGGGTTCCTAATCATGACTGCCTCAGCTATTTTTGTTACACCTGAACAACCTGGCACACGTGCCGAAGCGCTCGCGGGTGCTGCCGGTATTTTACCCGGTGATCTATTAATTCAATCTGGTGTCGATGTCGTTGTGAATGCAACTGCAGAAGATGTACCGGTCGCAGCGTTGTTTGCTGATATCAGTACTGGCGGTGCGGGGCGACTTGACACCGCTTATCTTGACAATGAAACTGTTAACTATGCCGCTGCTCAAAAAGGCGCATTAGTTACCGCACGGTTTGCAGTGGGTATTACACTTGCACACGGTGCAGAAGTTGCCAGTGCAGGCGATGGCAGCCTGAAAGCGCCAGCGGTTGCGGGTGTTGGTGTGTTGGGTTATGTTCAGGAAGTTGTTACAGCAGGTGTCGGTGCTAGTTCTGGTACTGGTTTTGGCGTTATTCGAATCCTATAAGGGTAATTAATTATGAAAGGTTCAATTTTAGGACAAGGTCGAAGCTACGCGCAATTAGGCCGATATACACTTGATGAAGTGCGTGCAGCCGGTTGGGCTGAAAAACTTATTGATAATCAAGATGGTGCAATGCTTGGCAATGCTGCAGGTACACTCCACTATGATGATCATCGGCGAATGATGGATGATGTAACAATGGTCCGTCAGTACGAAGATTCAGTCTATGATATCCTCGTTGCTGCACCTGGTATTGCTCAGAATGTTTCTCTGTTTGAAACAATGATCGGTGATCAGGACATGAATGATTTTTCCGGTCAAGTGTCCATGAATGTCAGTGACCGTCAAAGTCAACAGACTGATTATGCATTCAACTGGACACCACAGCCTATTTATCACTGTGATTTTCATATTCCATGGCGTCAAACTGGTTTCGGCTATAAGCCCGGTGACGGTGCAAGTGCTGCAACTATCGCGGTCAACCTGGTACGTGATCAAACTTTGATTCTTGGTAACGCTTCTATAGCTGTTAATGCCAATGGCGCGGTTTCAACGCTCACAGGGTTGACCAATGCAGCCGGTACACTGGCACAAGCCGCATCAATGACTGATTGGTCATTAGTTGCAAACGTTGCTAGCGTATATCCCGAAGCGGTGGCACACATGCAAACAATGTTTACCACAGATCGTGCAGCACAGACACCCAACAGTGTTTTAATGCTGGTTGCTAATGATATTTGGCCCGCTCTTGAGTTTGTCAATAACGCAGGTAATAGCGAGCGTACTAACCTTGAACGGTTAAAAGCAATGTCTGCAATCAAAGATGTGAAACCCTGTCAATGGTTAGTCGATGGTGCAGTGCTCTACATTGAAATCACACCATCTAGTGTTCGCATTCCTCGATCTGCAGAAACAACTATCGCGCCTTGGTTGCGCACAGAACGTTTCGAAGATTCGAAGTTTACTGTATTTAGCGCGAGCACTAATAAGGTGTTGCAGGACCGTAACGGCAGATCGGGTGTGAGTTATTGCACCAAAGCATAATTGATAATTTCAGGTAGTATCATTCGCGCAGTGCTTTTATAGCGCTGCGTTTTTATTTCTGACTAATGAAAGGTTAATACGATGGCTGACAAAATGGTGAAGCGAGTTATTCAACGCGGTAGAATGGCAATAGGCACAGGCCCTAATAAAAAGGTCTATGGTCCCGGTGAAGAAAATGGTAACGTGGTTGAATTGTCTGAAGCCAATGCAAAGATTTTCGAGCACATGCTACGTCCAGTTTTAAAAGGTTCCAATTCGAAGACTGAAGTACCACAGGCTAAGTAAATGACTATCTGTTCACCTCGTACCGACTCGGACAGCGTTGAAACTATCAGCGGGACTACACTGGGTAGTGGTGTTATCGACATGTTTATACAGTCTGCAACGCTGGTAATTGACAGTATTGCAACGTGTGCAAGTAATTATGGTGTCACTGATGAACAATTGAGCCTGGCAGAATGTTGGTTAACGGCTCACATGATATCAATCAGTGATGTGGGGCAGGCTAACGGAACCGGTGTGAAAAAGTCTGAAACCTTTGAAAATTATAAGGTTGAGTACGCTGTTAGTGCCAGCACCGGGCAAGGTGTTTTGTCCACAGGATATGGTAGGACAGCTAATTCATTGACCAAAGGTTGCTTGGCAGAAGTCGATAAAAGACAGGCCAAGGTTGGTTTTTGTGGCGGTGCAGGTTAATGTTTCCACTGCCTGACCGTATCACAGTATGGAATGTTGCGGGCAATGACGGTGCAGGCGGTTTAACGTATTCTGCACCGGTTCAGTACGATGCTCGGATTGCATACAAGCAAGAAAAATTCACTGATAAAAACGGTGATCAGTTGATGTCGGTGGCAGTATGTTACAGTCCAGGTGTAGAGATGCTGATTGATTCACAAGTATTGTTTAGTGAATCCGTTGACGCGAGTCCACCGGCTGCAGCAAATGATGTGCGAGCGTTGTCAGCAACACCAAGCGGTACAGATTTAAAAAAAGCGTGGTTTGCGTAATGGCTAAGAATATGAAGATTACTGGTGAAAAAGAAATTGCTAAGAATCTCGGCAAAGCTATTGCAGGTATTGAGGGTGACATTAGCAAAGGTTTAAAAGCAGCCGGTTTATTTATACTAGCAAAAGCGGTTCCGCTAACACCTAAAGAATTTGGCAACCTGAGAAATTCAACATATGAAAGTACATCTATTGGCTTGAATGGTCCTAAAATGACAGTAGGCTATACTCAAGAGTATGCACCACACGTGCACGAGATGCCAATGGTAAACCCCGGTAAACCTCGATCAGGTGATCGAAAGGGTACATATTGGGAGTCAGGTGAAAACAAGTTTTTAGAAAAAGCGGTTGTAAGAAATGTTACCGCTATTTTAAATGTCATTAAGAAGCGTGCAAAACGATGAGTAATGCACCCTCGTTTGATATCATGACATTGTTGGGTGCTAATGGTTTCGGCACGATAGGCACAGATTTATTTTGCTTGATGTGGAATCCAGGCACAGACAAACAAACGTTGGTAATGGACTCAGAAGGTTTTGACACAGAACAAAAGGACCAGTATGAGCAACCTGGTTTTCAGATTTTAGTAAGAGGTGACAAAAGAGAATCACCGAAAATTGTACATGATCGAGCTAGGCTGATATGGTTGTTTATAAAGGATTCAAGCGATTCAGTAACAATCAATAGTGTTGAGTATCTTGGTTTTGAGCTGTCCGGTAATATGGTTACACTGGGTAAAGATGAAAACGAACGGTTTACTTATAGTATGAATTTTTTTACTTATCGAAACCCTGAATAGGAGCGTAGAACATGTCGAATAATTTGAAGGGTCGCACGTTATTGCTGGAAATTTTTGATAGCGGTGTATGGAAAAAAATAGGAGGTGTCAAGACTAAATCAAATAGCCGTGATAATCCGGTTGCAGACGCCACAAGCTCAAGCACACCTGGTTCCAGTAATGAAACTGAAGCGTGTTTCACCGGTTTTGCTACTGAGACAATTGAAGCAAGCGGTATCCCTGATACACGGTCAGGTGCAGCATTGCTTGCATATAAAGTGCTTGCAAGCTTGGCTCATAATGCCGTGCCAGTTGCTACACTTCGATTCAGCAACGCACTTGAACAGATTTCAGGTGACTGGATTATCACTAATTGGGAATCGTCTGGCGAAGAAACTGATTTAGTAGCTTTCAGTTGTTCTTTCCAGAATGAGGGTGAACTGAGCTATAGCTAATAGGAGGTGAATGATGGCACATTTGCCGATTCAGAAAGTGTTTGTGTCTGCTACTATACTCGGTGCAGGCATGGTTGCAGCTAGCGCAGGTGGTGATACATTTGACAGTCATGAGGGTGTGTTCGTCCATGCATTGAACGAAAGTGGTGGCGACATCACTATCACGATTGAAGCAGTAGACCTTGAGATACCTACAAGCGAGGGCGGTAGTAGGTCAGTAGTTGACATGGTTGTCACTGTACCTATCGCAGTTGTTGAAGGTGTATTTTTCCAAGTACCTCCTGCATATATTTCAGGTGGTGTCGTTTCAATGGTGTACTCAAGTGTAACTGATATTACAGTGGGTATATTCGAGGTGAAGCATGACTAAATTAGCACATCAAATAGTTAGCCAAACCGATCAAGTAGTTACAATGGTTTCTGCAAGTGCGAGCGGTGATACTTTTGATAATATTCCAGGTACATTTGTCTATATTGAAAACGGTGATGCATTTATAAGAACTATCACCATTGAACCTTCAGAATCGTCAATTTCAGGCAATAAATCAGGCGGAATGCTTGTGGCAGATATTGATTTAGACGTACCGGCTTTTTCTGGTGGAGTAAGAGGTAAGTTATTATTTGCAGTACCTTCAATATATCAGAATGCAAAGGGTGTGGTCGAAATGACATACAGCGATGAAAGTGGTCTGATTGTCGGTGTTGCACGTGTTGACCAAAATCAGTTATAACGGAGGGTGAATTATGGCACATTTGCCAATTAATAAAGTTGAGCGTGCTAGCCTAGACTTGCAAATGAATTCTATATTACTGAATGCCGCAAGTGCAGGTGGTGATACATTTAACAGCCATGAGGGTGTGTTTGTTCGCGCAGTCAATGATAGTGGTGGAAACATCACTATCACCATTGCAGCGGTGGACACACTTATCCCTACCAGTGACGCTGGTGCGAGATCAGTCAACGATATGACTGTTGTGGTGCCTACTGCAACCAGCAACGGCATATATTTTGAAGTGCCCCCTGCATTCATTGGTTTAGGTGGCATAGTCACAATGACTTACAGCACTGAAGTTGGTTTATTCTTGACTGTAATGGAGGTGAACCATGACTAAACTAGTGTATCAGTATATAAGTCAAACTAACATTGCACTAACAATGGCCAATGCTGCCTCCAGTGGGGATACATTTGATAATTTACCTAAAACATTTGTTCATGTTGAAAATTCAAATGTTGCAAACAGAACAATTACTGTTAAGCCGCGAATTGATGAAAGTGCAGGTAATAAATCAGGTGTAATTCCACTAGTGGATTTAACTATTGTGGTTGACGCCTCGTCCGGTGGTGATCCAGGGTTAAGGGTGTTTTCAATACCACCCGCATATCAAAGTGCAAAAGGTGTTGTTAAAATGACTTACAGTGATAGCAGTGGGTTAACAGTGGCGGTTGCTCGTGTCAATAGACAGCAGTTATAACGGAGGGTGAGTTATGGCACATTTGCCAATTAATAAAGTTACATCAGGTGCAGGTGTATCGGGTAATCCGTTAGTAGCTGGCATGGTGTCGGCTGAATCAAGCGGTGATACGTTTGACAGTCACGAGGGTGTGTATGCACATGCTGAAAATGATGGTGGGGCTGACATCACTATCACGATTAAACCTATTGCTGTTGACATTCCAACGAGTGAGGCACAGCGAAGAGTCATCGCTGATATGACCGTAGTTGTACCTTATACATCAGATGTAGGTGTATTTTTCGAAGTACCCCCCGCATACATAAGCGGTGGAAAAGTAAAAATGAAATATTCAAGTGTAACTGGTTTAACAATCGGTGTATTTGAGGTGACTAATGACTAAGTTTACACATCAACATGTCAGTCAAGAAAACAATACGTTATCAGGTCAAGCGGCTACACCTAGTGATACATTCGATAATGTACCGGGAACGTTTGTCTATGTTCAAAATGCAGATACACTTGCGACTAGAACGATTACAATTAGCGCACAGACTACACCGATTACCGGCAACGAATCAGGTGCAATATCACTGCCTGATTTGACAGTAGTTGTTCCCATGGCAGTAGGAAGTGAAACAGGTAAGCATATGTTTTCTGTGCCACCTGCCTATCAAAATTTAGCAGGTGTAGTCACCATGGGTTATGATGATGAAACAGACCTTGTGGTAGGTGTTGCACGTGTTGACAGGCAGCAATTATAAATGAAAAGTAAATTACAAGGCTATGAAGAGGTTGACAGCGAAGGTTTAATTTATATTTTCCGGTCAAACTTTCAATTCATTATGGCATTAAATGAAGTATCCGAATTTGACGCTATAGAAATAGCTGAAAAAGTGAATACATATGACCCTGAATGTATACGCGATGTATTGATTGCATCACTGCATTGTCGCGATGGTGTTGGTACTAATGAAATCAGCATGGAAGATAAAAAATCTATTATTGAGGATTTTATCACACTACACGGGTTACAAGAATGTTGTATTCTGGCACAAAGTTTGATAACGCATTCAATGATTGGTAGCCTTAAAAAAAAACAAATCGAAGAGAACCAGACAGTATCGGGGATGATAAACGGGTTGCTGTTTTCCCCGTGGCAGAATTTAAAAAATCATGCATTGCTATGGGCGTATGTATCGATGATTTTTATAGCCTTACAATGTACGACTACCAAGATATATCCGCTGCTCACTGCATTAAATTAGGATTGCGTGAAGATGGGAGCGACCCGGACACAATGAACCTTGATGATTTAGATGATTTAGAGCGGTCAATGGGGAGAATATAAAATGGCGTTAAAATTAGGCACGTTGTTTTATGAATTCGGCGCAAACACTTCTAAGCTGAAAAAAGCACAGAAAGAAGTAATCACCACTAATAAAAAAGTTTCTAACAGTTTTAGCAGTTTAGGCACTGTTATTGCTGGCGTGTTAAGCATTGAAACTGCCCGACGTGTGTTAATGATTGCAGATGGTATGACTCGTTTGAAAGGTCGTATTGATACACTGACGAAAAGTCAAAAAGAATCATCCAGGGTATTCAATGAATTAGTTGCTACTGCCAATGAACTTGGAATAGAACTTAATGGTGTGGTATCCGCGTTTCAACGTTTTGCACTGGTTAAAGATATCGTAGGTGCTAGCAATGCGCAAACGTTGCAGTTCACTGAGAATATTCAAAAGCTCGGCATTGTTTCCGGTGCCACCGGGCAAGAAATTACAAGTACTTCTATCCAGATCGGGCAAGCGCTCGCTAATAACTTCGAAGCTGCAGCACAGGAAATAAACTCAATCAATGAGCAGATGCCGGAAGTGGCGCGAGCGGTTGAACGGAGTTTAAAACTGCAAGCTGGCAGTTTCAAAAAAGCGGTGACATCAGGCAAAGTGACATCAGAACAATTTTTTAATGCTATCCTGCAACAGACTGATTTGATCAATGAAAAATTTGCTAAATTGCCGGTAACTATTGAACGTGCAACGGCAATGCTTGCCACTAATTTTGCAGTAGCGTTGACTGAAGCTGACGACATTCTTGGTACTACACAAGCTATAGCTGAAAGCTTGCAAGGTGGCGCAAAGATCATAGCCACTGATTTTAGTGATGTGTTGATACACCTTCGAACAGGGTTTATACAGTTATTCGGTGAACTTGATAAAGGTATGATTAATTTCCAAAAATCAACCCGTGGTTTTGTCGTTAACTTAGGTTTAGCCATTCAAAATGTCTTAGGGTTGCAAACAGCCGGTAGCTTGAAACGACTTGCCGAAATAGAAAATGAACGCAAAGCAGAATTACAAGGTGCAAAAGATGCTACAGCCGGTTTACTTGCTGAATTAGAAAAACGTAGAATAGCAAGAGCTGCAGCACGCAAAAAAGCAGACGATGAGCGCAATACACCTGTGATTGCCCGGTTAGATAATGAAGCAAACAAAGTCGAGGGTCTTAAAGGTGGTACAGGTGATGTTGAAAACAAAGCACTTGATTCTATCGTCAAATCAATGGCAAGTGAGACACAGGCTATTGAATTAGCCTTACTTGATCGTGAAAGTAAAATATTAAAACTTGAGGGTATTACAGAGGCCAAACGATTCGAGCTACTTACACAGTCTGCAGCTATACGTAATAAACAAATAGCGGAATTAGAAGCGGCAAACCAGCAAGCAGCATTTACCGCTGCGCAGAATTTCGGTAACACATTAAATAGTGCCATGCGTGCAACCGGCAAAGAAGGTACTGCAATAGCCAAAACAATATTCCTAGCAAATAAAGCTGTTTATGTAGCAAGTATTATTGCAGCAACACAAGCGGCTGCAGCAAATGCATCAGTTACTGCATCCGTTGCTGGTCCACTGGGTTATTTTACAACCAAAGCGGGTATACTCACAAGTGGTTACGCAAGTGCTGCAGCGGTAGCGGGTATGGCCGTTGGTAGCGTTGCTGGCGGTCGTCAGTCAGGCGGTCGCGTATTCCCCGGTGCAATGCATCCGATTAATGAAAACGGTGATCCTGAACTATTACAGCAAGGTGCACGGCAGTTTCTGCTACCTGGTAACAAATCTGGTAATGTAACCGCGTTGAAAGACGGTGCAACCGGTGGCGCACCTAAAATTGTGATCAATAACAATGCAGCCGGTGTTGATGTTGATGTGGTGAGCATCACCCGTGATGAAGTGCAAATTATGATCAATCAAGGTAATAAAGCAACCGAAAACAAAATCAATGCCGGTTTAGCACGCGGTCAAGGTCCTACATCACGAGCGCTGAGATCAGGTTTTGATACACAAAGGAATTTAGGCTAATGGCTGAAACATTCCCGGTTACATTAGCGGGTGCTTTATTCAGTGCACTGCAAGTAGGTGAGCAAGCATCAACGCGCACCGACAATAGTGAGATAGGTCCTGCTACTTATCAATTATTGTCGTTGAACGGTCCCACTGATTTCCAGGTAACCTGGTTATTTTATCCGTTCGATTTTCAGGTGTTTGAAGGTTGGTGGCGCTATGATCTATTGAAAGGTGCAAACTCATTTGATATTGATTTACCGGTTGGTGCAGGTATTAAATCGCACGAGTGTAATTTTACCGGTGATCCGCCCTACACGGTGACATATCAAGGGCGATTGGTGCGAGTGTCTGCCACACTTCGCGCACTGGCAAAGCAGTATGTCAGTGAAGATGATTACGACGATATATTAATACTTGCGGATTTAATTACTGACAAAAATAAAATGCCAGTGATTAAGCAGATTTTGCAAACATCAGGTACTATTCTTCCTAACGGTTGGCAGGATATAGATTATGGCACTGACACTGAAGGTATTGACTTATTGTGTCCACTGGTAACTGTGCGTCCCACTGGTTCACCTGATCATGATTTCGGCACACAGTCTGCACCGTTTAATGTCATATCGTCAGCTATACCGATTACAGGTTGTCAGGTGGTATATTGGGAAATCGATGTGGCAGGTACGCCTAGTCTTGTAACTTTTACATTCGGCAGTCTATACGCCCCTGGTAATTCATTCAATCTGTATATTTTTAATAATGTAGGTACATTGGTGGGTGAAATACTCAAGGTTGATATGGCAATCGGTACGATAACCTTTGAATCAGAAGCATTCGGTGTATTCGGTGTAGGCACTTGGACAGCGGTTGCAGTAGGTAACACCAGTGATGATATTGACACAACCGGTATTGCCTGCAGGGCGATTATAGTGTAATGGCTGCTATAGATGATCATATAAAATTCTTAGCAAACAAACCGCCTCATGAGCGAGAATACCGTACACTAGAATTTTATCACGTTGATTTTCCATCACCACTTAGATTTGTTAAAGATTTTACTGACATTGACTTTACATTAGAGTCAACCGCACCACGTGACCCAAGTACACTGCAATCGTTTGCAGCACTGAGCATGTCAATTGTTGAACCGGCTGAAAATCTTGACGGTGTTCAAATATTAACTTGCAGTATTGGCGCAACTAATGATTTCCTACAGGATCAACTAAACTTAATCACCCCTGCAAACGTATTTGAACCTGTTGAAGTAATTTATAGGAAATACTATAGCGGTAACCTAACAGAACCTGTAAAAGTATTATATTTGTCAATGACATCAGTTGAAATGCAAGGATATACAAAGAACAGTATTATCGCGGAGGATCAAGATATTGCAAGCAAATCATCAGGTGAGCTTTACACCCTTGACCGATTCCCAACGATTAGAAATTTATAATCGTTATGTCGGAATACCTTGGGTAAAAGGCGGTAACACAATAGCAGGTGCTGATTGTTGGGGATTGTTCACACTCGCATCAAATGATGTACATGGTGTGATAGTTAAGGAATACATTGGTAGTACAGTGACTGGTAATGAACTGAGTGGTATTATCGAAACACAGCTAGCCAGTGAAAATTGGCACGAATCAAGTCTACCTAGGGATGGTGACCTTGCTGTAATGTATGACAAAGGGACTAGAAGACCTGGACACATGGGTATGTTTATTGGCAACGGGTTGATCCTACATTCGCCCGATCATGATGGATCACCTGTGAAACTAATCACATCGTCAATTCACCCGGTGCGATTACTTAAGAATATTTTTCATAAAATAGAATTTTATCGATATGATAACGATACTGAATGACCCTGCAGGCATTGCAAAGCAAGAACTAATTCCGATCACGGAAGGTATGTTACTGCTCAAATGGTTGATTGGTGAATATGGGTCCAATGGTTTTCATGTACCAACTTCAGTATATAGGGACCTTGTCACACCTGAGTGTGAAATTATTTTAGAAAATTATGTCGGTACAGATTACCCTTTGTCAGTGGATGACAATATTATCATTGTACATAGGCCACAGGGTTTTGATCCGCTCACCATAGGTCTAGCAGTGTTTGCATTCACTGCAATAGCATTTGCATTGCCATCCGTGCCGACACTGACACCACCACCTGTGACACCAGAAGTGAACACACCAACAGAGTCGCCTAATAATTCACTATCCGGTCAAACTAACATTGTTAGACCGTTAGAGCGTATACCCGATCTATACGGTAAAAATAAAGTATACCCTGATCTGATAATTAAACCTTACTTTGAATATGTTAATCATGTAAAAACACTAATTGAATATATGTGCATTGGGCGAGGTGCGTATTCTATACCGGCTGCAACTCGAAAAACAGGTGACACAACGCTCAGTGACATAGACGGCACCACTGATATTATTTATGGTCCTAGTTTAATACAACCGGGGTTATTGAATGTCACCGAATCAAACGAGGTAAACGGACAGGAATTATTTGGACCTAATGTTTTAAAAGTTGATATCAGACGTGCGACCATAAGCTTCCCTACTACCAGCACATTTCAAGGTACTGATAGCAGGTTAGCAGCGTTTGCCAGTATGACCACATTTGATAATATAGACATCTTAGATGACCCACCCACATTAATGCCTTCTGTGCCTTGTGATTTTTTAAACGATACTATCACACTAACAGGTACTGATGATTGGAATAATTTTTTAGTAAACGATTTAATTACAGTGGCCAGTACGGTGTCAAATAACGGGACGTGGATTGTCGATACTATTTCTGAGAAAATCATAACATGCATTGATGAGTTTACCGGTGCCGCTGCAACATTTACCACGGAAACATCACCGACTACATCGGTAGGTGGAACCTTAAGCCCGAATGCAGGGAGCTTTAGTGTCACAAACTATAGCGCTGTTGATTTTTTTGGGATAATCATTTACACGATTACAGTGTTTGGTACACCGTTCACCACAGGATATCAACCTTACAATCTCGCATTAATATCAACCGGGGTGTTTTTAAACCCTCCGATTGTTGGACCTTTCAATGTTCCGGGGTTACCTGATCAAGTGTGGATAGATGTACTTGCGCCACAGGGTTTAATTAATCTCACCAACAGGGTAACTGTAAATATTCAAGTATCCCTGCAAGAAACAACAAGCGGCGGTACACCTATCGGTTCACCGGAGTTATCAACGGTTACATTATCAGATCGTACACATGATGCACGGTTCTATACATTTAAACTAACACCCGCTAACCCCGGTGGATATTACACGATATCGCTTGAGCGATTTACCAATACAGATACTACTGCAGGTGTTGGTGAAAGAACGGTATGGGGTAGGCTCGCAGGTGTTGAAAACAACACCGTTGCTGACTTTGGTGATGTTACAACATGGTATGTTAAAACGCAGGCAACCGATCAAGCAACGAAAGTACAGCAACGAAAGTATAATCTAATATGTACACGCATGTTATCAACATATGATCGTATCAATGATGATATGAGTACACCGCTTGCAGCTACTGCACGCATAGCCGATGCTGTGGTGCACATGCTCACGGATTCCGCGATGGGCAACAAAGCAGAATCACAGATAGATTTAGAGGGATTGTATGATATTCAGGATGACTTAGATGTGTTTCCAATTTACGGTGATACACTCGGTAGGTTCTGTTATTCGTTTTCAAACACACGCACACCTGTAGGTGACGAGGTTAAAACCGCTTTGCGCGCCGGTAGAATGTTCATGTATCAAGACGGTAATATAATTCGATTTGGACGTGACAAAGCGCAAAGCACTCGTAGAATGCTCATCAATCGACGCATTAAAAAACCGGATTCAGAAACTAAAACTATTAGACAATTTAAGCTTAATGATTTTGACGGTATTGAGCTACGATGGACAGGTGAGGAGTCTGGCGAGGCTGAGACAATCATATTTCCAGAATCACCTGGGGTGACTGTTAACCCTATGCGAATTGACGCTGCAGGGATTAAAAATTACCAACAAGCATGGAATCGTGCCGCGATAGAATATAATATTTTAATCTATCGCAGGACTACAGTCACAACAACCGTATTACGCGACGGGTTGATACTACACCCTAACTGGCGAGTCGGCAACGTTGACTCAACAACGTTATCAACACAAGACGGTGAGATCATCAGCGGTACTTTGATGCTGTTAGGCACAAGCGAGCCTATTGATTTTGAAGGTAACCCGAGTGGTGAGGTGATTCTCAGATTCGAAGATGGTAGCGTAAGCGTCCCTATAACGTGCACACCTCGCTTCGATGGTGTTGACGGGTTTATATTGGCTGTACCTGCTAGCGGTGCTATCTACCACCGTGGCGATATAGATAACTATCAAATGGGTACTCTATACACGTTTTCACCTGATAGTGATCTTGAACCAACTGACTACACAGTGCAAGAAATTACACCCGGTGAAGATGAGGCACACGTTGACTTAGTGTTGGTTAATTTTACTAATTCTGTATACACACCTGATGTAACAATACCTACGGTGTGGCCATAAATAGGAGAATTTAAAATGTCTGGATTATTAGATAAAAAAATATTAGCAGAGCTAGCAACCGGTTTAACTGCTTTGCGTGATTTAGTCAACGGTGACGAAAATACAATAGTGAAAATGCCTAATGGTGTTCATGTACCGTGTGTTGCTCGTGTTGCTGCCATTCATCGCGCAAAAGGTAAAACAGCACGAGCGGTAAAGGCATCACGAAAAACCGAAAACACTACTGTTGAAGATTTAACACCTGAAGAAGTTTCTGACTATGTTGATGAATTAGATAGCGATGGTGTTAAAGAATTGTTGAAGCATCTGATGTGGAAAATACAGCAATACGACTGAAATAAAAGCCGGGTGAGGTGGTTAGAATCCCCGGCTATTTTAGTTAGTCCATGTTATTTATCCTCCTTGATCATAGCGAGTTTGCGCTCGCATGCTTGCATTATCTCAGTAATAACTTTTTCCTCGCTATCGCCCTTACCAGTCCATCGTAGACCCTTTTTTACGATCTGTTCCCTTGCACCACCGCCAATACCTAAAACTTCACAGATGCGATAAGGATCAAGCACAAGGTGTATTTGTTTTGCTTTTATTTCCTCGTCTGTTAGATTTCTAATCCATATATTATTATAGTGTTTCGGCTGCATTGCTATTCTCCTCAAACCATCGTTCCCATCGATTCATAAGCCGAGATACATACCATTTGCACACCGGTTTCCATTGTTCATCAGTCAGTGATGCAGGCTCATTGATTGCCATATAGTACATAGCATTGGGTCGTTGTTCGTCTGTGCGTTCTGTATGACCCAATGTATACCTGTGTCCCATCTCATGCATTAGTATGCGTTCAATTGTAGTATCGCTTGGCATTTCCATCCATCGAATATAAATTATGTTGACTGCAGGCGCATACCCGTAATACATTCCGATAGAATTCGATGCGTCAGTGTCAAGAAAAATAACAGTATCCGCTTCTTTATGTTCGTCAGATATTAACAGATTGCTGATTAGGAAATAATCCCTATGTTTTCCCAACTCAGCACGCAACAAAGGCATGTACATGGGTGGAATCTCAACCTCTGTCCACACCATAGGATGTTTACACTCGTCTAAGTATTGTGCTGATATATTTTCTTTTACCACATCGGGTAAAACCACACCCGGCAAACTATATACAACTGTTTCACCAATACATGCGGTTAAACTTAAACTGATTAGTATTAATAATAATTTTTTCATTCTGTTACCCCGTTGATTAATTTCATTGTTTCGTTAATGTAATATTCATAGTTCAAATTATCCCAGTTAAAATTACTTATGTTATTGCACTCTGTTACTTTCCACCCTGCTTCTAAATTACTTATTCGATAATCATGCACTGATTCGTTTTTAGTGTGTATTTTCGGATTGTGTATTGTATTATCTGCAGCGTTGTAAATTTCTTTTGATGTGTTGTTATTTTTCTTGTATTCACCGAGTACCCCAGTTGGCGGTCTGGTTACTTTAATTTCGCCACCGCGATTGCCGACGTAATACCGTGAGCGTCTTTGCAGCACAGTTTTACCCACCGTTAAAACTTCCGCATTCGTAGTTTTTGTGAAGATCATAAAATCATAGGGATCACTGCAGCCGGTAATAAATTCACGCACATCTTTAAAATGCAATAGATTTGCCTCAGTAGCCTTTGCAACAATTAACGATGATTGATTCTGATGCCATTCTTTTTCATAATCATACGCACCTTTGCGCTTTACTTTTCCATCTTTATAAACCGCAATATAATTATTAACATCACGGATATACATAGTGGAATATATAGCTTCTTCCAAATCTAATAACGTGAATTTTTCCCACTGGTGATAAATTTCTCGTGATCGTTCTAGTGATGCGTGCTTACACCGGTAGGTGATGCCATCAGTATTGCATTGAATAATTTTTAAATCCGGTATTGTTAACAACCATTCAGCAAGAACACACAATAATAATTGCCCATTGATAGTAATCGTCATCGTATATTGGGGGTCATAGAAACAAGTGTATTTATTGTTGCTATTGCCGAATCCTGAATTCATGGCTAATTTATAGGCTGCATTTTCCAGCGTACCCTTTTTGTATTTCAAGCGCTCGTTTTTTAATTTCTCTACCACTGGATAAAACGATTCACCTAAGTGTTCTGGACTAATTCTATTAACAATGCCAAGCGATGGATAGTAGCTTGTGACATCAATGTCAATAACAATATACTCATGATTACTATGAACCGTTGCACCGGGAATGCTGGCATGTAATCCGCCTAAACCGAATACATAGCGCAAACCATCAACCGTGCATTCTAATTCTTCAAATAATCCTTTTGTTTCTTTGATGACTTGCGATGATAGATAATCTTTTATCCGGTTAAATTCTGGATTGTTAAATTTTATGTATGGAAAAATTACATGTTTTAGCGCGATGAAATCACGTGGTGTTTGTCGTTTGTTACCGAATTTATCAAAACATAAATCATGTCCTAAGTGATGCATAGTGATGTCAACACCGATTTTAGTATCGTTAAAATTCATAAAACTTTTATCATATTTTTTGCTCAATTCTTCCCTAAATTCAATCATTGGAATTGATTCGATGTAAAATTTAAACGTGTTGATTACATCGAATTTATTGTATTGAATTAATTTATCTATTTCATTTTTCTTGAGTAGTGTACCCGGTTTGAAAGGTAAATCTTGAATATCATGCGAACGCATTGCAAATTCTATTTGCTTCAATGATGTTGATTTCTGACTGTTATCAAAGTGGTGAATTTTAAATAAATCGATTTGTTTTATATAATAGTCCGACTCCCATATGTTATTATCAAAACGGTTTTTCCATGGTGTTGAAATCAACCGGTCTGATTCTATATAAATATCATTCGGTTCGATTTTACCGAATCGTTTATATCGATCGATCATCCAATGCAACAACAGATAGTCATAACCGACATTATTAAACCCGATGAATACAACATTTTGTTTCATCACGTATGTTAAAAAATTCATAAATGCTGCAGTCTGATTTTTTCGATAACTTATTTCATATTCGTAATGAGTTTTATCAGCACAGTGATAAATACAGATTGTAAATACCCATGGGTAGCATTCAATATCATAAATATAATGCGCAGGATCATAACCCATATCAATACTAAACTCTTCACGTGTTGAACAAGCGGGGCACTGCAAATCACTGTGATTATACAGCATCCCGCAACCGTTTACCGGATCACATTGGCGTGCACGCACTAGATAATAATACCCTTTGCACGCAATTCATCGTCATTCATAACCGCACGCCATTGTTCCAGCGTGTGTTCACCGGCTAACGGTGTGAGCGTAGGTTCTACAGCTGGTGTTGCGTTGTTGAACTCTTTCACGAATTGACCTGGTGACAACACTTGACCAGTTGGTGCAGCAGACGCTTGTGGTGCACTTCCTGGACCTGGCTGTGCTTGTGGTGCACTTCCTGGACCTGGCTGTGCTTGTGGTGCACTTCCTGGACCTGGATGTGCTTGTGGTGCACTTGCTGCACCTGACTGTGCTGGTGGTGCACTGGCAACCGGTGATGTCTGCGCAACACCTGCAGGTAAACCTACAACGGGCGCTGCACCCTCAAACACCTTAGAAGTGCTTATATTTCCACCAACGGATGCAAACGGCTCACCATAGCCAACCACCTGTAAATGCTCCATACGCATAATGATTTGTAAACCGAATTTAGGATGATTAAACGGGAACATTCGCAACATACCGCGCAGGAAAATACCGGGATAAATTTGAGAAGCTTCTACAGCTTGCCCGTTGATGTCAACAATACCGAATGGTACAGGCTCACCGTTATTTGAACCGCTGCGATACTTCATCCACCAGTGGTCTTTGTGACCTTCGTATTGTTCGTTAGTGTCATTGCTAAAACAATTCGCGGCGTTACCGTCTGCGAAATCTGGCGCAGAACAAGTAATAGCACCGTTTGCATCAATCAGACTGTTAATCTGTGCGCATTTTTGGCGCATTTCATAAAACCATTGCAAGTTGGAAAAATCATTGTTACCAAGATTCGGATATAACGCACGTAAATCATAGGCGGGTTTATCAGGGTCAAATGTATTCGGTGTTGCAACGTTGACGAACGTGGCACGAAATGCAGGTGTATATTCCTCGACATGTTGATATTTATCAGTCATTTTTAAAAACCTCACTTGTAGTTGCTATTGCTTGTCGGCTATCACTGAGCAATGCTATTTTAGTGTCGCCAACGGGTTTATATGAATATTTTTCTACTACTTCTAACAGTTTCTTTTTACCTTTGAATGTTTTCTCCAGTTGACTCGGTGACTTTAATTTATTCGGTGCGTAAATTTCAACAAGCGGTGCACCGGCTGCAATCAACTGTGTTTCTGTAGCAGTTGTGTCCGTTATTATCCGGTGCTTATTAGTGCGTACTAATTTACAACCGGGTATTTTAAAACCTCGTTGAATCCGTTCAGTACCGAATGCTATTGCTTCATTTTTAAGTTTTTCAACAGTCGGTGCAACTGTTAATATTTCCGCGATGGATTCCTCCGTTAGTGGGAACGGTGGTTCTATCGCACCCTTACACCATTCATTATATTCAGGGCAGTTAATTTTAGCTTTGCAGTGCTTGCAGTGCGCACCCGGTGAACGTTTCGCTAATGGATTTTCCACCGCTTTTACAGTGGGTTCAAGCTTAGTTTTACCCCAATGCAAAACATCGTGATAATTTACAACCTGGCTACTGTATTTTACACCGCTGTTACTGCGTGGTTGAAAAATTCCCATTTGAACCTTAGCAGGAACAATGCTGAATTTTACTTGTAAATAATTCAACATCATCAATGCATAAATCCATAACTGATAATTATCAACCGCTGATACATCGTCAAATCCATATTTTAGATCGTCAACATATAACATGCGCTCAGCGTGTGCATAGGTGCCATCGTCCAGCGTACCAAATAAATCCTTGCTAATTTCCGGCAATGACATTTTCAGTTCAATAAAACGGTGCTCAGGGCGTGCAGATCGTGAGCTAAGCAAATCAAGATATTCTTGAATGTGTTCAACCTGATCTGCAGTGACTTCAAAACCGTTAAACTTGCGACCGAGAAAACTACTTGCAGGTAAACCTACCAGCTTACAAGCTTCACTGTGCATGTGTGCACCTGTACCCTGTTCAGCCGGTTCAGAATACAGGTCTGGCAGGTGTAACTGTGCAAGGCTGCTACCATGACAGTTGAACCATTTATTCGCACCCGAAGGCGATAGTAAATTACTATGCGTTAGCATGATGTTCCAATAATTCACTAATTATCCAGTCAGTAACCTCTGAAGTAGGTTCATTCAGTAACTCACTGTGATCATAACCCGGTTCGCCTCGTCCGACTTTCATCAGTCGATGTCTGAGTGTTTCGTCACCGTGTACAGCAACGTGACGCGCACAGACTTCCATAAAACCGATACCCGGTTCATTAATATCCTGTGGTTGTGGTGACATTTGCGCAGCTTGTGGTATCGTTGCTGCAGCTTGCGGTGTTATCTGTGTTACATTCGATGTGGGTGCAGCAGTGGTTGTTTCGGTGACTGGTGCAATAACATCATCGATTTCATTGTCTGCGGCTGCAGCGATTAACACGCGACGATCAGCCGCATACATGTCAGGTGTATAAGCTGCAGATTTGATTTTGGCAAAACATCCTTTAGTTGCGCCGGTTTTGTTCTTGCTGCGAGTGCCTGACATCATACCGCTGTGCCATGGGCAATTCATCGCGTCAACGTCATTCCAGTCGATACTACCATCGGGTAAACTGTCAATAGCACAGTTATCAGGTGTTTCTTCAGTGTCTTCAGTATCGGTGTCGTCAAATAAACTAGGCTTGACATCAGATGGGATACCTTCTAAATCATTTACAACCGGTGCAAAATGTTGCATAGCGGTCATTGTTTGACGTAATTGATTGTTGAAAATTTCCATCGATCTTGTTAGATTTTCAACACCTGTTGTTAATACCTTAACGCTTTCTTCAAGTGACATTTTAAATTTCCTCATTTATGTAAGTTTCTGGCGTTTCCTGTAGGAACCTGCAATAATCTAGTCTATCAACAATCAAGAGTCAACAATTAAATGGTAATTAAACCTCGTTGGTATCAACAACCGCTTATAGATGCTACATATGAAAAGTGGAATAGTGGCTTTCAAAACGTTGGTATGGTAGCACCGTGTAGATCAGGTAAATCGTACACGATGGGTTTTATCGCACGTGAATTCAACCAACGGCAAAAATACGTTGTACAGTTTGCACACCGTGATGTGTTGCTATCGCAATTGAGCATAAGCTATGCAAATTTAGGTATTCGACACAATTTAATGTGCAATACCAAAGCAAAAAAATTCATTGCAAATCTGCACGTTGAAGAATTAGGTCAATGTTTCTATGACGAGCGTGCAACCGTAACTATCGCATCAACTAAAACCTATTACAACGCTAATACAATAAATATAGATAATAAAATTGGTCTATCGTTGATGGATGAATGTCACCACAGCATAGCAGATAACCAGTCTGGTAAAGTTATTTTATCCATGGAAAATGCATATCACTTGGGTGTTACTGCTACGTTTTGCAGGTTGGATAATAAAGGTTTAGGCAGGAAATCGCACGGTGTTTATGACACTGTAGTGTCTGGTGTGACTGCACACGACCTATTTCAAACCAGTGATCTATGCAAATATCGCATTGTTGCAACAAAGTTATCTAAGCAATTTCATCATGATATCAAACAGATAAAACAGGGTAGAGAATACGACCCTGAACAAAAACGAATCATGCTTAACGATACTCGGCGCAATGTAGTGGGTGATGTGGTTGGCACCTATAAAAAACATGCTATGGGTTTATCTGGGTTAACGTTTTGTCAGGATATTGATGCATGTGAGAAAATGGCAATGGCTTATCGTGCAGCCGGTGTTAGCGCTATTTCTCTTAGTTCAAATAATTCTAATGACGAAATTTGGGAGGGCCTTAGATTATTTCGCGCCGGTAAAGTGCTACAGATATGCAATTGTAAACTATTCGGTGAAGGTTTTGATACACCGATTTGCTACAGTGTATCGTTTGTAAATCCAACAAAATCATATACTAACTACACACAAGAATTTTTTAGAGGGTTGACCAATGCACCTGGTAAAAAATATTCTTGGATATTTGACCATGTGGGCAACATCGAAGAGCACGGTTTACCGGACCATGGGTTAAATTGGGAGGATTATCTACACGCACCGGCTGATAGACCGAAGCGAAAAAATGATACAGAGTCAGCACATAAGACAACAACGTGTGTTAATCCTGAATGCAATAGTGATTATTTTCTACCAGCCAGTGTATGTCCGTGGTGTGGTACACCGTACCAGGTAGTCTCAAGAAAGCCATTAAAGACCGTTGACGGTGAACTGGTGGAGTTAACACAGGAAGAGTTAAACCGATTGCGCGGTAAAAGACGTGTTGTTGAAATGTCACCGGAAGCATTTAAAAAGAATTTAGAATTTAAAGGGATGTCACATATGCGATTTGGGGCTATGATTAAAAACCACAATGTGAGATTAGAAATACATGAAGAGTTGAAAATACTTATTGATGAATTTGCTATGCAGGCATACGATGCAGGGTTATCTGTATCACAGGCACAACATCAATTCAATGAAATGTACGGTCATTGCATAGATAGCGTCCACAGCTTGAACACAGTAGAAGCAAGAAAACTGATTGACAGGTTGACTTGTGAAAACCTGTAGACTATTGTAACTCTTTGGAGGTGACGTTATGAAACGTAGAATCGAAGTTGCAAGGTTTATCGAAAACCAAATGGTTAACACTAATGGAAAGGTCAAGGAATTCAATACCTGGCATTACGGATACATTGAATTACGAAATCTATTAGATTTTTTATATGATAGAAAACCTATTTTCGATGGTGAAAAACTAAAAAACCACAGGAGTGATACAACATGATCGTTAATAAATATGCGCAACAAATGATTCAGTTAGTGTTAGGTTTAGGCACTAGAAAGAATGTACAGATAGGGTGCACCCTGGACACTTACTTGCAAGAACAGAATAGAAGCAAGGAAAATCTTCGACTGGCACAAGAAAAACGAGATAGAAAAAATGCCAATCGAGCGAAAACGTTATAATTATTTCAATAGGCTCAGAGCGATGGTTGAACCGGTGCAGACAGAAATGACTAACCCGATGTTAAACGGTTTTCAGCGTAAGATTTTATTAACTGCGCAAGCTAACCCGGAACCGTTGACATTGTGGGAGTGTGATTTTATTGATAGTGTATTAAATAATTTCAGTGGTAGACCGATCACAGAAAGACAGAATAAAATTATTAACCGTATTGGACAGTTATATTTATGATAACTAAAAAAAACGAATCAACTGTAAGCGATGAAAATAAAGTATTCGTCAGCTCACTTGGTGGTAAACTTGACCGCAATAACAACGGCGTTGCGTTTCGCAAAGACGGTACACCGATTAGATTCGGACTAGGCAATGAGTCAGCAAAAATACATGCGGTGCGCCGTTCAAGTGATCAGATCGGTATTTTACCGGTAGTTATCACACCTGATATGGTGGGTAAAACTATAGGTGTATTTTTAGCAGTCGAGGATAAAAAATTCCCATGGACTTACAAAGCTACAGAACACGAAGTCGGGCAGCAAAATTATATCGATCATGTAAACAGATTAGGTGGAATTGGGTGTTTTGCCCAGTGTACGCAAGATATATCGAACGCAATATTAAACTTTCATATGAGGTTTCACCCGTGAAATTAACAAAGGAACAAAAGGCAAGTAAGCAACAATTGAATTTTCTATGCAAGGAATTTGGTTTTGAAAAACTACGCTCAATAGTGCAATTAGCCGGTGGTAGTCTAGGTCAATATTTGTCGTTTGACTCAGTCAGTACGATACCGGTTACCAAATTGCAGTTAGCATTAGCGGAGCACAAACTATCATGCAACAACAACGAGAACAACTAAGCGAATTTATACGATTATTAACCGGTTCCGATTCTAACCCTGTTCAATTTCAAGTCTACCATGATAGTGATAAATCTGATGGTGGTAAAAACCTAGCGTGTACATTTTATAACGATGTACCTGGCTCAGTTGATTTTTTGAATCAACAACAGAAACTAGGCTGTGGTGTTTACATCACGGTTAATGAAACCGATGGCACCGGACGCAAATCATCGAACATAATATCATTGCGTGCGTGTTTCATTGACGGTGATAATCAACCACTGCCTTCATCGTGGGCATGTGAACCTGATTTGATTGTATCGCGTAATGCGCTGCACTGGCATGCATATTGGTTATTAGATTACACCACTGATTTTGATACGTGGGCGAAATTACAATATCAGATCGCATTGTATTATGGTGTAAAAGATCGATTATTTGATACACCGCGTGTTATGCGTGCACCGGGTTTTATACACTTAAAAAATCCAAATGCACCAGAAGAATACAAATTAATCTGGCACCGTGCAGAATCGAACCGGTATAAATTAACGGATTTAATCACCGGACATGCATTAAACCCTGTGCAGCTGCAAGAATATAACAACTGGTTAACAATCCCGAAAATTAAAAAATCAGCTAATGCAATCGATGTTATTGATGATAGTGAAGCGAATATAAATGCATTTGCTAAGCGGTTAAGCAGCATTACCCCGGAAACAGGTGATTATAATAATACCTTGTTTCGAGCGGCTGCAATTGGTAAGGATAATGGTTTATCTGAAGATAAAGTTATAGAGCAGATAATGCGGTGGTGGTCTAATTCATGGTCTATACCCGTTGAACCGAAATCCATTAGAAAAATCACTAATAACGCTTATCGGTACAGTGTCAATGCAATAGGCAGTGCTACTACAGCAGGTGTGTTTGCCAATGCCCCACCGTTAGAATTTCAGATCGGCAATGAAAAAGACATGCGTACTGTGGTCGAAGGCATTGAAACTGCAGACATTAAATATGCTAAAAATCACACGCTAAACGCTCGCATATTCCTGCAGGTAAGCTCAGATAAAAATATACACTATGTGACCGTACGTGAATTAACATATGCTTACGAGGGTACACGGTGGCGCAAGCTTGAACCTAAGGAGTTGAAAAAACATGTGCTCAATGCAATGCTAATGTCTAAACCTACACTTGATGTAGTGAGCGGCACAGCAAGCATTGTATCACTGCTCACTGCAAACGATAGCTTGGCATCACCGCCGTGCTGGATTGCTGACAATGGTACTGGTGCAGACGCTAAAGACATCATAGCATTTAAAAATGGATTGCTGGATATCGCTAATAATAAATGGTATGAACACACACCGGAGTTATTTTATACAAATTGTTGTGAATACAGCTATGACCCTAATGCAACTAATCACCGATGGCTTGATTATCTGCGCAATGAAGTATTTGATGATAACGATGTTATTATTAAATTAGTTCAGGAGTGGATGGGCTATATGTTAATGCATAATTATGATTATCAAAAAATCATGTTATTCCTTGGTGCACCTCGCAGCGGTAAAGGCACGATAGCAAGCGTGATACGTCACATAGCAGGTGAGCACAATTGTTGTGGTCCAACGCTTACAGGATTACTAAAAGACCCCACATTAGAGTACATGCAGGATAAACCAATAGCAATTATCGGTGACGCTCACAAAGTTGCATTTGCAAAGCGTGATGAAGTACTAGAAATGTTAAAAATGATTTCTGGTTGTGATCCGCTTACGTTTACACGCAAATATATCAGCTCAGCAAATACTGTATTGCCTTCGCGTTTTACATTGTGTGCTAATAAAATGCCTGAATTTCTGGATAGCAGTGGCGCATTAGCAGGGCGATTATTGATTGTACCTTTTCGTAATAGCTACTTGAACAGGGAGGACCCGAAACGACTTGAAAAACTACTGCAGGAAGCACCCGGTATTCTCAATTGGGCTTTGGAAGGTTTGCGCCGGTTGCGGTCAAATCAGAAATTCACAGTCTGCAAAGAAAGTGAGGAAATGCTCAGTGTATTACGCGAAGATTTATCACCGATTTCTGCATTCATGGTTGATTGCATTGAAGTGACCGATGATGAAGATGATTATGTAATAGAGCGCGAAATGTATGATATGTATAGAATTTGGTGTGCTTGTAATGACCATCGTGCGATGGCATCGAAAGTATTTAAGGTAGATTTTCGATCTGCAAACTATAAAATTCGACAGAGAAAACGAGCGGTTGAAAAGTCATTGAATAAGGAAAGGGTGTTTACTAACGTGAAAATAACAAACCGCCTAGACTCGGTTGTACCAGGCGGTTTTGTACCAGCTATTGCACTGAGGGATTAAATACCATGGATTATGATGATTTCTGGATATGTGAAATTTGCGGTGAACCTATAGGCGGGCACTCTGACCACAAGGAATGTTCTAAAATCAAAAAAGAAAAATACGGTGATAGTCAAGAAAACAAACGACCTATTAAAAAACTAAGTAAAAAAGGGTGTGATTACTTAGCAGATCGTTTTACACGTCTTTAAATACAACTATAAACGCCATGGATGGCACACGCGCAGCATGCACCGGCCAATATTATCAACCACAAATCTTCTATATATTTCATACATTACACCCACTCGTTAATATCATCACGATGTACTATAAAATACTGTCCATGATCGCCCACAATTGCAGCTTGTGGATAAAAACATTTAGGTGGTCCTACGTGCAAGATATCGTTGATCGCCCTTACATTGCTTAGCAGTGGGTTTCTACGCTTGCGTCGGTATTCAAGTAATGCACCAGTGCTCACAAAATGTTTTGTTGGTATCCTGGTGATGTGTCGCATAGGCTGTTCCTCATAGTATTTTTTAAAACTCCAGTTATCACTATCTAAACTAGTCATCGTTATTTTCCTTGTCATATTCCTCGTCGAATAATCTTGTGTGTATATTAAGCCAATAATCTAACCCTTGCGACGAGACACACCATGTAAATGACGCGGCCAGTAAAGTATAGGTTGGAAGTTCATACTTATAATCAGAACAATACTCAAGATTGTTGCTGTAGTGTTCAAACTCCTCAGTGGTTAAAACCTTCCGCATGGTTTTTAATATTTCATGTTTTTTCACAACTGTTTTATCCCGTACCGTATTAGATGGTTCTATATTATTATAGATCGCATCGTGTTCCTCAATGCATTCTTTCGAGTGACCTACACCACCAACTGCATTGCAATTTTCGCCCTTACATGTGCTCATATCGGTGTTACCTCTGTCCAGTTAACAAGCGTTGTTTTACCTGATTGCATTAATACATCATACCACCGGTATTTACGATCACTGCATAAATCAAATCGTGTGATGTTATCACCACCGTACACGGTTGTGATCAGTACCAGTTTACCGGTTGCATTGTATCGCACAACTTCACCGCGTTGATGGTGTTCGCTAGGGAATGGACCCTGGCAGGTTGCAGCCGGTGTTATGCATGATATAGCTAACACTCCTAGTAATCCTAAGCAACTGACTGAAACCCACCACACAAATATATACATAAATAGTTTCATGTGCTCGCCTCCATTAACACTATAATCATTTCACCCTCCTATTTTTAAATTCAACTGCCTTTTCTAATGCTTGCAAACGTGTCACACCGTCAAATCGTGACCATGTGTAATCTGTCCATTTTGCGGATACATTCACATAATAATTTAAACCAATTAAACCAGGGTTAAAACATGATATGAATAAATTGCTATCTTCACCATCGGTTAACTGATTAATCAGGTCAATTTCAATCAATCGTGCAGCGGTGGTGCGCAACCACTCAATAGTTTTATCACCAATTGAACCGACATTAGCATTATGCTTGCCCTCGATACCATCGTTTACAAGCGCTTTAATCAGAGTATAACCTAACTGATTTACTAGTCGTTCAACTGTCATTTTTCACTCCAATATAATTTTTCTAATTCATCGATAGTTTTATCATCGCCAATGTGTAACAGATTATTACTGTTAGGGTCTGCACGATACCACAATCGGGGTTCAGTTCTAGTATATGTTATACCAACGTCATGCTGTCCATCAGTGTAAGATACATGCATGCGATTAGAATTCAGGTTAAATACACCTAATACTTTAGCTGTCATAATTTCAAACTCCAGTCTGGTTCAGTTTTATTACCTGCTTTTTTATTACCTGCAACAGTCAGTACATAATCTTCATGCTGTTCGCAACGTTTGTCGCGAACACTATGCGGGTATGGCAAGCATTGCAATGGACAAGTCCATCCGCCTCGTTCTGATGCTGTCTGATTCTTTAAAGCGTACATAATACCCTCACACCCTGGTATGTGACATTTCGGTCTGCCATGTTTATACTCGTCTGGGTGTTTTGCAAATGTTCTGCGAGATTCACATGCACGTTTATTACATCGGCATTTATATCTCATAGTATTAACTCCAATTGTTGAAATGGCATATCCGGCCAATAGTTGTTTGACTTGTGATAGTTACCCGCCACCGTTAGATACTGCAAATTACACGGCAGGTGTAACCCCAACACAATAACACCTCTTAGCGGCACTATGTGATCCACGTGGTGACCATCAGGACAACCAAGATAAATATCACGTAGTTCTGCAACGATTTTCTGATCTACCCATGGTGGCATTGCTTGATAAATCGTGTTCCAGTAATCCCATGAGCGCCGTTGGTTCCTCGTTGCATGCATCCATGCAGGTTTAACCGGTCTACCGTCACCTTGATATAACGCCATGGCGCACGGTAGGCGGAATCTGTTACTCATTTACTAGGATTTATAATTGCCCCTACAACGCCGATGGTGCATGCAAAAACATAACTAAAAATAATCCATCCCCAATTAACAGGTTCAAGACCCCAACCGTTCATCATTGATGCAATGCCTACGGTGGCAGTCAACACCCATATATTTATTAATACTAATACTTTAATCATAATCTATTCCCCAATTGGTACTATTTTCACGGCTACATTTTCATAACCCATTTTATACAACTCCATTGCATACGCCATTGCGTCATGTGGGAATTTAAAATATTTGTCTGGTCGCAGGTTTATACTGTGATCCGCAATAACTCTAAACTTAATTCGTCGCATGCTATTCATTCCAGTCTTTAGTTTCAAACCGCATTCTGTCACGTTTAGCTCTTAACAATTCTTTGCGCAATTGATGCCTGCATTCTGCCTGATACTTTTCGATTTTGGTTATATCACGATGTTGCACATATACATTTTTATGTTTCACTGTATCCACTCCCATGCGTTAGTTGAATTTAAATGATAGCAGTGATTTACCGGTGATAAATATAAACTGCAAAAAACCTTGATGTAGATCAATAAACTGTTTATACGTGATTTACAATACGAACAGTGTTCGCTATAATTATTTCAACAGATCGGGAAACACTAAACAACGGGGAGCAACATGAAAGTAAAATACTCAAACAACGCAGAATTAGTAATCGTAGCACGAGAAGGTGACATCGAAGATTATAACCAAGCATTAAAAATCGGTGAAAAAATGGTTGAAATTGGCGATGTCGAATGTGTTATAGCTAGCGTTGAATATGCTGACTTCGTACACATCACTGCAGTATGGGATCACTACCAAGCCAATGAATTGAAAGACCTTTATAAAGCAGCAAAGAAAGCCGTGAAGGCGGCACAATGAAGCTTACAGTGTACGATCTGCGCCGCTTCAATGCGGCAACACCTGTTAAATACAAAAATGGACTGTTATACCCTGATGAGATAGTGAGGCTTTATTCGCAAGGATTGAGTATGAACATGATTGCATTTGAATATGTCACCACAGAATCATTGATTCGTAAAATACTAACATCAACCGGTGAACGAATACGAAATCAAAAAGAAGCTAGTGCGCTAGCATCACAAAACCTTGATGTAGATCAATAAACTGTTTATACGTGATTTACAATACGAACACTGTTCGCTATAATAGTTTCAACAGATCGGGAAACACTAAACAACGGAGTAAATAGCATGAAATCAGCACGCGGAAACACATACAGAATAGTATTAAATAAAGACTCACAAACAGGTAGTGAAAGTTACTCAATTGTTAGCGGTAATACTGTATTGGTATCTAATATTAGCCATAGAGAAGCGAGGGAAATCCAAAAAACATATTATAACGGTGATAACCTCGGTCGAAATAATATTTAACCACCACACCACACACCACAGGCGCTTAATTGCGCCTTTCCAGGTACTAATTCAACGAGGATTAAATTATGACAGAACTAACATTGACAATTAAACAACTGCATGACATGGCTGCATGTAAATCTGCAATACATGCGGCAGAATCCATTACACGTGATAAAACCGCTAAAATCCCTTGGTTAAAACTCGCAGAGATATCTAGCGCTCAGAATATTCTCTGGTTTTTACGTCGAGTAGAATTAACTGCTAAGCAGAAATACGACTTACGTTGTTTTGCGAGAAATCAAGCATTAAGCGTAATTCACTTATGGAAGCCTGAGCCAGTTGTTGTTGAGTATCTAAAAACGGGAAATGAGAACATCAGGAAAGAGGTTAGAAAGTCTGCTGATGCTGCTTCTGATGCTGCTGCTTATGCTGCTTCTGATGCTGCTGCTTATGCTGCTTATGCTGCTTCTGATGCTGCTGCTTATGCTGCTTATGCTGCTTCTGATGCTTCTGATGCTGCTGCTTATGCTGCTGCTACTACTCGAAAGCAACAAAAAGAAGGGTTACTTGTAATGATTGATGGGTGGAGTAAATAACATGACAGAACTCGATATAAATTTAATGTGGTTAGTCGGTGGTATGGTGGTGGGGTACATCATAATCAGGATGCATCTATGAAAAATAAAATCGATTACATACCCACTGCACACGATGTTAAACGCGGTCGTGAGCGTGCAGGGTTATCTGTACTGCAAGCATCACAACTCACACACCGGTCAGTACGTGCATGGCAACACTATGAATCCGGTACACGTGTAATGGATTCTGCCGTGTGGGAATTATTTCTACTTAAAACTAAGCAGGTGAAATTATGAGTGATAAAATTATAGACTGGAATAAACCGCTATTAATACCCGCTGGTGAGGTGCTTGGATACACTATTATACATGATGGTAGTGGTGCGATTAAAACTAATGTGACGGTCAAGTGCGGTTCGTATGGCTCGCCTATTTCATACAGTGTCAACGCTGTTACCGGTTGTCCTATTAATTCCGACATGCTTAATCCAACACGATTTGAAATATTTAATAAAATATCGATTCGTGAAATGGCAATCGATCGGGTCAGAGACATGCAATCACAACGACGTTATATGGCACCAGAACGAATCATAAATGAATTAATCGACGCGGGGTTTATCAGTAATGGATACTAAAAATATAGACTGGAATAAACCATTGGAGTGCAGTGCTGGTGTGGTGTCAGTGGCTAAGGCATACAGTGATGTTGTTGATGTGTTTACCGGTGATGGTAGTTCACCGCTTACCGGCACGGTTTTTTACAGTGTTAACTATATCACCGGTATACCGACCCATGAATATATGACTGCTCACTTCACGGTACGCAATAAACCGTCTGTGCGTGATGCTGCTATCGCTTCACTTCTTAAATACCATAAGACAGCATTACGAGTTGAAGTAGCGCCTATAATCGATCATCTAATATCAAACGGATTCATCAACGAGGATTAATATTATGATCATGCGTGGAAAAGAGTGGAAATTATATATTGACAATAAATTAATCGTACAATCAAAGGATAATACTATGTCAGAATTAACCGATGTTGAGCTTGTACGATTTAAAATAGCTCGACTTGTGCAGAGTCCAAAGCGCAAGCGTAAATTAAACGCACGCTGCGACCTATGCCGGTGGTCGCATGATTTACAGGGTTGGTTGTGGTTCCCTGAAAAATTTGGACCAATGGCAGGATTAACACATCAAGCTAGACCGGCTGAAACAGTAACCATGCGACAATTCGAATTCAACGAGGAATAATATTATGACTACTAAAAATATAGACTGGGAAAAACCATTGATGTGTGAAGCAGGTGAGGTGTATCTACCTGATGTAAAATTAACAGGTCTGCATGGTCGCAGGGTTGTAAGTCTGCGTAATCAACCTGGTTTAGTGTGGGAGGTGACAAAGCGCAACGGTGTACCGATGGTGGGTCAATTGCTCGGCTCAACATTCATAGTATTCAATCAACCAACTGCACGAGATAAAGTAATAGATTCAATCACTGACATGCAAACAGGCAAGCGATATCTATCACCGGCTAAAATCGCAGATCATTTAATATCAAACGGATTCATCAACGAGGATTAATATTATGTGGATAGCTATACACGGCTCTACACGGGTTATAGCTGGTAACTTGAACGAGTTAATATCTTTACTTCAAAAACTACGTGACAACGATTCTGTGGATGCTGAACCAGGTATTGTGGTTGCGCCAACAGTGAAGATACATAATCACACTGGTGAGGCTGTTAACATCATCGGCACGTCAAAACCCTGAAAATACACCCTGTATGTGGTTAAAATCATATACAGGGTTTAAGTATCCTTTGTAAGCCTCTGTAATCCCTCTGTAAATTCTTTAAAATATCCCTGTTTGAAATAATAATTACACGATTGGTTAAAAAAAAAAAAACC
>Ga0255048_10000190_pt1 | contig 45043 bp, 58 predicted proteins | sample JV7_2_2_MG_FD_183619 | JGI IMG/M metagenome (GOLD analysis project Ga0255048, IMG submission 183619) | Seawater microbial communities from Jervis Inlet, British Columbia, Canada - JV7_2_2 | ecosystem: Environmental > Aquatic > Marine > Inlet | place: Canada: British Columbia | collected 2016-10-06 | reverse complement strand
ATTCAGTCTGTAACTGGTACAATGGCAAGTACAGCTCATCCTAATCGAATATGGCCTGTCTGTCCTACTAATTATTTAGATACGCTTAACGGTCAACATTCTCCATTGGAAGAAATAGTTTGGGATCGTTATCATTGGAACGGTGCTGCTTGGGAACTTAATTATTTTTCAGACGCATTAGATACTGGTGGTCACGCAGGTGGACCATATCCAGGATCCCGTGAAAATTTTGATACTGAAGATCACACATTTACAGGTCGTTCAATGATTGATGTTTCGTCTGCTTTTGCAACTGGTAACTTTTTAGCAACTGCAGTTGCTACATTCGCTTTCAAATTAGTTCCTGAAGCAAAACTTTCAGATGCAACAGATTCAAATGAATCAGCCCAAGAACGTCCAAGAACACTTCTCGATGTTTCAGATGCAACTCAACAATTTCAAATAGTTTGGGACAGTAGTATCCAAGGCAGCATTCAAATCGTTGAAGATGGTAGTGCAACAACAATCATATCTACACCAGCTAACAGTTCAACATATCGTTTGATTGTAACCATGAGTGGTACATCAGTAAAAGTTTATCTTGGTGGTGTACAAGTGGGTTCAACTGTTACGTTGAGCACTGCCTTTGATTGGTCAAACGCTGCATCTGATTTGAAAGCATTCGTGGGTTGTGAAGTGTATGCTTGGGAACAACTACAACGTCACACACCTTGGCAAAATAACTTCTATCGAGGAGTTATGGAAAATGTTCAAATTTGGAATTCAGAGTGGGATGCTGCAGACGTAACAAGTGACTTTGGTGACATTGACGGCACAATTGCCGGTGGTACTGAACCAGCAGTAAATCAGGTTGCTCGTTTTCTATTAACACAATCTCTTGCAACTCTTGAAACAAAATTAACACACGTTGGCGCTGAGGCTTTGTTAGAAGGTTTAACAATAGCATTCGCTAACGGTGTTGCTCCAACCGCATTTGTTGCAACAGATTATCATACATTTGGTGTTGTTGATGGAATCTTAAAAGATAATGCTACAGACTTTACACAACAATTTTCAATTTATTTCATGCCAACAGATCTTGAGTTTTCAACTTTCAAAAACGGATCAGGAACAAGCCTAATTGAAAATGCAACAACAGCTGTTGTTGATGAGGTAGCGTGCTGGGAAAACGTAAATTTTGCACCAGCCGATACAACTTTACAAGATGATACTAATGAAAACTCAAACACACAACACATGTATAGTATCCCTGGCCAATTGTCACAAGATATCGCTCAAACTGACAGCCACACTAGCGCATTCGGTGCCATAACAGTACAGCACATTTCTGCTGATGGGTATTTTGAAGCTGGCCCTCCTACGAATGATGAAAAATCAACTTTTGGTCTTTCTAGCACTTTTGGAACTACTCACAGCTCTGCTCTTATTAACTTTGGTATTCGATTGAAATCAAATGGTAGCGTAGACATTGCCGAAGCCAACGTGGTAGTCTCAGCTGATATTGCAACATATGTTGTTGGTGATATCTTCAGAATTCGAAGAATAGGATCAGCAATCACTTATTATAAAAATGGTGGTCTTATCTTTACGAGTGGTACTACATCAGCTGGAGATATTCACGGTCGAGTTCACATCAACGAAGAAGGTTACGGTCTTCGTGACGCTAAAATCACATACACACGACCGGCATTAATAATGTCAATTGGTGATCCGGTTGCATTTAGTGGTGTTTATGATCCAGATTTCTTCAGAGTTGAAACACTTACAGTTGAATCTCTCGACATTAGTATAGCTGGTTCACCAGCCACAGTTGTGGTTTCTGATTCGGACTTCGCTAATATGACATTGCCAGGACCAGGCGAAGTTGTTGTAAACGGAAAAGTTGGTTGGATGTTCTTCAATGTTGCAGATGTTGGTTTAGCTGTCACAGGTGAAGTAACAGTAATTTTCACCAAACCGTAAGATAAAATAATCAAATAAAGTTGACCAGAGAGAGACTATTATGCTATAGTCTCTTTTCTCTATTTGCGTTACAAATAAGTTCAGCTTTGCAATTATAAGCATAAATAAAGAGGTAGCAATAATACTATTGCACCGTTTTGAGATGGACTTAGAACGTTAAAAGAGAACAAACCATTACATTGTAAAAAGACGCGAAAGCTATAATAATTAGAACAGGAGAAGCGAAAATGACTTTATCAATGGCTCAATTGAATGCCGCATTCAAAAAAGAAGAATCAAAGGGCTCCCGCCCAAATAACTATTTCCCATTTTGGAACATGAAAGAAGGTGAACAAGCGATTGTTCGTTTCCTTCCTGATGCCGATGAAGAAAACGCAATGGGTTTCTTAGTTGAAAAACTGATGCACACTCTCACCATTAACGGTGAAAAGAAATCAGTACCATGTCTGAAGATGTTTGATGATGATTGTCCAATTTGTAAAGTATCATCTGCATATTACAAAGCTGAAGACAAAACCAACGGTAAACTATACTGGCGCAAAAAGCAACACATTGTTCAAGCGCTTATCGTAGAAGATCCACTTCCAGTTGATAGTGAAAGTGGTGAAAATCACGAAGGCAAGATTCGATTCTTAGCAGTCGGTTACCAATTGTTCAACATTATCAAAGAAACATTTGAGAGTGGTGAACTTGATGAAATCCCTTACGCTTATGAAGGTGGTTGTGATTTCATTATCAAGAAGACCAAGCAAGGCGACTACCCAACTTATGCGGTAGGTTCACGCTTCGCTCGCAAGGCTACAGATCTTTCAGAAGATCAGATTGCATTTGTCACTGACAATATGGTTGAACTTAGCACACTATTGCCACAACACCCTGGCATTGAAAAGGTTGAAGCTATGTTAGAAGCAGCTTTGACTGGTACAAGCTACAACGACGAAAGCGGAGAATCAAAAGACGATTCCAGCATGAAATTCACTTCCTCGAAGGATAAAGAAGCAGAGACAAGCGTTACAACTGTAACAGAAACTGCAGATGAAACTTCTGAAGATAGTGACTTTGATGAGGAAGCAGCTTCAATTTTAGCTGACATCCGAGCTCGTAAGAGTAAGTAAGCCATGAAATTTCTTGATAATGTCGTAAAGGACCTCAAGAAAGCAGGAATAGAGGACGGCTCTTCGGAGCCGCCTCGTTACTGGTTTTCAACAGGAAACTATGTGCTGAATAAGATAAGTTCAGGAAATTTCCGCAGAGGAATCCCTCAAGGTCGTGTAACAGGATTAGCTGGACCATCCGGTTCAGGTAAAAGCTTTTTGGCAGCAAATATTATAAAGACTGCACAAAAAGAAGGCGCATATGTTGTTGTACTCGATTCAGAAAATGCTCTCGATGATGAATTTGTTTCAGCAGTCGGAGCCGATCCAACTACAGATTACAAATACTATGACGTCGATACCACATCACAAGCTAAGAAAGTAGTATCTACTTTCGTAACAGCCTACAACAAAGAATACCAAGGCGACCATGATGCACCAAGAATTTTGATTGTGATTGATAGTCTTGATATGTTAGAGACAGAAACCGAATCAGAGAATACAAAAAAGGGTATTACAAAGGGCGATCAAGGCCAACGTAATAAACAATTAAAAGCTATGCTTCGAGGGTTTGTGCAAATAATTAAACGCTCAAATATATCCATTGTTGTTACGTGTCAGGTGTATGAAAACCAAGACGTGTTGAATGGTGAAGGTCGATGGATCGTTTCGGGTGGTATTAAATTTGCCCTATCTACAATCATATTGCTGACGAAACTGAAACTGAAAGAGACTGGTTCAAGGGAAGTGAAAGGTATCCGAATGAAATGTGAAGGATACAAAACACGATTCACAAAACCATATCAAACTGTAACGATTGAAGTTCCGTATGATGAAGGAATGGATCCGTACAACGGACTCCTCGCTGTTGCTGTTGAAATGGGTATTGTCGACAAACGAGGATCTCGATACGCGCTGGCTGGTGATGATAAAACATGGTACAGTTCAGAGTTTGGTGGTGTCGCATCTGAGGTTTTAATTGAGGCCGAAGCTCGCAGTGAAAAGTTTCTTGAAGGCTTCCTGGAAAACGACGAAGAAGAAGCAGGTCCAGATTCAGAGGACTCAGTTAAGAAGCGCCGAACCAAAAACGCTCAAGATAAGTAACTGTTGATTACCCCATTAATTTGGGGTACAATCTTATCATGAAAATTAAAACTGCCAAAGAATTAATGAATGAAAACTTGCTAGTGAAACATCTAGCAGGTTCTCTAGCTTATGGAACAAATATACCAACATCTGATGTTGATTACCGTGGTATTTTTTGTGCAGATCCAATCAACGTTCGTACACCATTTTTTGTTATTCGTGAAACAGAGGACGACGAAGAAGAGGATACAAAGTTTTACGAACTTGCTCACTTCATGAAACTGTGCTTAGATTGCAATCCTAATATTATTGAAACGTTGTGGGTTGATGACGAAGATATTGAATTTCGTACACCAGCGTATGATTTGTTGCGAGAGCATCGTCATGCACTACTGTCTAGCAAACTTGCCTTTACCTTCAGCGGTTACGCTCTGGCTCAGTTAAAACGAATCAAAGGTCACAACAAATGGATCAATAATCCACAGCCAGAACAAAAACCTCAACAGCGTGAGTTTGTTTCGCTCGTTCAGTGGTTTGGTGAGGAAAAGGTTATGCCACGTGATTTTGATTTACTTTTCTATCATACATATCATCGCCTTGTTCCTTTTGGTGGAAACACATTTGGTGTATACAAATCTGATGACATGAAAACGCAAACGTTTAGTCTTGATGGTTCTTTGAATACTCAATTCGACGAAGAGCGTGAAAATCTTGAACCACCTCTTGCCATCATCAAGTTCAATAAGGAAGAATGGAAAACTGCTTGTGAGCGTTGGAAACAGTACTGGGGTTGGAAGAAAAATCGAAACAAATCGCGAGGTGAACTTGAAGAGCTGTATGGGTATGATACAAAGCATGCAATGCATCTTTTTCGACTAATGCGAATGGCTAAAGAGGCTTTACTTACTGAAGACATTCTCGTTAAACGATCGGATGCGGCGGAGCTTCTTGATATTCGAAACGGAGCACTGACGTATGAAGAAGTCGTTGCTTGGGCAGAAAGTATGGACAAAGAAGTTCGTGAAGTTTGTTATAAGAAAACAAAATTACGAAAGAAACCAGACATTCATTTTGCTGCCAAGTTGTTAATGGACGCACAGGATCTTGTTTGGAATAAATGAGTTTGAGACGGCAGAAGGCGCTTCCCTTTCTGTTCGAAACTATAGACCCTGGAAGATTGCAGTTAGTTATAGCAACTAAGAGTCTGCAAAGGACTTATGCACAGTAAGTATAGTCATGTGTGTTTACATGGAATCCTATAGACTTGTTCCTGACCATGTCACTCGGGAACTTTAAATTGAGATAATAATAAAAATGGTAAAAAGATTAAAAACATTATTCATGCACAGACAGCAGTTTTTTGAGAGAAATACTGATACTATTTTTAAATCCATTATCAATGTCACGGACGGAATTGTTGAATATCTAAATTTAAAAGATGAGATAGCTCAAGGTCAATTAACATGGATAAATATTATACATCAAGAAGCTGAAGGATTAGTGACCATGATTGGGTTAGTAAAATATCCACCAGGCGCTAAATTTGACACAGCTGAAGGACAAACGATAACGGTTAGTAAAAACACGGTAGACTACTTTACTCGTATTATAAGATTCACGTTGCCGTATGATTTGGTTGACAAAGGTACGATGAACGATGTGTTGGAGTTTTTAAAGTCGCTAGAATCAGAAGGCAAACAGCAAAATGAGATGGTTGAGATTCCAGAAGAGGTCATGTCGTTAGCTGAGTTTGAATTTGACGAATTGACAGAAGAACAAAAAGCAGCTATGGTAATTGATTATCACGATAAGTCTGTACACTAGAGAACACAATGACAATAATAACTCAGATCGGAAAGAAGTACAAAAACCTTGCTAATGTTCTATCGGATTACGATGACGAACTTAGTAAGATTGAAGGCATTCTATCACTGAAAAATAAAACCGTTGAGAAAGCCAATATGGAGAATCCAACTTGGCAGAGTTACTACGATCAAAAGAAAATCGAGTTAGGTATTCTCAATAAGTATTTTGAAATGGAAACTGCTCGAGTACGAGGTAAGCTGTTTTATCGAATGAAAGAAAACAATCAAGTCACATTGAATGAAAGAGAAATCAATCAATATATAAACAACGAAGAAGCGTATTTGGAAATTTATCAAATTTCATTAGAAGTACGAGAGATGTACCAAAAGTATACAGCAGTGATTGACGCATTTAAGACACGTGGTTATGCGCTAAACAACATTACGAAACTACGTGTCGCCTCACTTGAAGATGCCACGCTCTGACAATAAAATATGTCCTAGGTGCGATGAACCGGATAAAAAATACAGCAAGCACAGGGCATATTGCACTGAATGTTATAATAGCGATATGCGTGAATGGTATAAGAAGAATTATTATCTAAGAAGTTCTTGTTGGGTCAACACCAACACATCTACAACAAATAGTTGAGTGGCTGGAGAAACAATAATATGTCAACCGAAATAGTAAGTCAAGTTATAAATCTTTCAAAGAGAGTGTACAACCTTTCGCAACGATTTAAAGATGTTGAATTTCAACACGAACTGTTAGATCTGCACGAAGAGATTACAACATTTAGATTGGAAATCAGTCGGCTCGTAGATGAAAATGAGTCGTTAAAATTAGAACTTAAACATAAGACAGAACAGAAGCCAACAACCATAGATGGTTGTTACGTATTTGACGACGAGCCCGACCGTCTATACTGTCCAACATGCTGGGATGTTAAAGCTCTAAAAGTGCTGACCTTCAAGTTGCACGGACCTTATCGAAAGTGCAACAACTGCCCATCGGATAGTATCATCAAATAATAATGTCTTATTCTCGTTACTGTACCATTAGAATAATTGATGAAGTAAACTGCATATTCATAGGATTGCATCCAGATCATATTGGATACTTTTATGAGGAGTATGGCAGATACGCCCCGAATTATTTCTTTAATCCCAAATTCAAGTTAGGATCTTGGGATGGCAAAATCCGTTACTTCCACAAAACAGGCAAGACATATGTCAATCTATTAGATGAAATTATACCTGCTGTAATAGGATTGAGATATAAGATCACAATCAAAGATGAACGAACCACTAAAGGTGTAACTGTTCCACTGATTGGTGAGGATTTTTTCAAACATATTACTGACCCTGAAACAGAAGAACCTTGGGAAGTTCGTGATTACCAAATCGGAATGGTCAATGCACTCACAACTCACAGCGGAGGAGTTGGATTGTGTGGTACAGGTGGTGGTAAAACATCTATGTGTGCAGCTATTGCGTTGCTATATGAACGAGCTGCAAATCTTCGTTCAATTATTATCGTACCTGACAAAAACTTATCAGATCAAACTGTTGAAGAATATGAATTCTTTGAAGTGGACGTGGGTGAATATAGTGGTGAGAGAAAAGATCTAAACACAAACACATTGTATCAACTTGGCAAGCACTCCAAAACAATCCAAAAATTATTCAAGATTTTGATGTCGTCATTGTTGATGAAGCTCATGGATTGAGAGGAAACGTCTTAACAAAACTGTTGAATGATTATGGTAAACACATCGCGTTCAGATTTGGTGTTACAGGAACACTTCCAAAAGCAGAGACAGATGCGATGTCGATTCGAGTTGCTGTAGGTGAGGTACAATATACAATTACAGCACACGAATTGATCACAGCAGGCCATTTAGCAAAACTTGATATTGATATTATTCAACTTGAGGTTGACTTAAAAGATCAATATGCTGAGTATTTGGACGAGTTCATACCAACAAAAGACCACCCTAAACCTCTCACATATCGAAAATTTAAAGATGCTTACTTCCCAGATTTTCAAGCTGAGAAACGATTCCATCAAACAGAGAAAATACGATTAGACTGGATTGCAAATCAAATTGAACAAAAGAGAGATCAAGGTAAAGGAAATGTGTTGTGTCTCGTTGATGGTGTTAACTTTGGAAAGAAGTTAACAAAATTAGTAGAAGGTGCAATATTCTTATCCGGTAAAGATAAGATGAAAGATCGAAAGGAAGTATATAACTTATTCAAAAACAATAACAATTTGGTTGTTATTGCTACAGTTCAAATTGCTAGTGTAGGATTAAATATCAAACGAATATTTAACATGATGTTTATTGATGTGGGTAAATCATTCATTCGTGTCATTCAAACCATCGGACGAAGTTTAAGAAAGGCTCCAGATAAAGATCATGTTGATGTAACCGACATATGTTCAGATTTAAAATATAGCAGGAAACATACAGCTGAGAGAATCAAATTTTACAAGGAAGCAGAATATCCTTACAAGAAAAGAACCGTTGACTATTCTGTGCTAGGTGACGTATAGTATTAGATTGGAGAAATAATAATAAATGCTGATTCTAGATAATAATAATGACGCTCTGATTCTTGATAGTATATTCACTCCGACAATTGCTGATCATATGTGGGTTCTTGATCTACAAATGTTGGATTTTACTCTTGCACCTCTCTTAATTTTAGAGGAGATTGTGGGTAAATCTATTCAATTAATGATCAATGGATTCGAGTTTGTACTACCTGCCACGTGGAATATACTTGTATGTGACCACGAATCGATGCAACTTGATGTTGTTCCAGTTGAAAAAGTTGCAGGAAGAGAGTTTCGAGCAGTGTTGTATGGTCCAGATCATGCATTGATTGATACAGCTATCATACGAACTACCAACTATTTTCCAACACATCACATCGTTGGACCGTCGTTGAACAAGCACCAAATGTTGTGTCATCCAGTTGCACCTTTAACTTGGGTGTGTGTAGCCCCGTCAGATACGTATAATAAATATCTAAAGAATCTCGTCACTGGCGACCTAATATAAAAAGAGAATAATAAAATGGCAGGAAAAAAGAAAACAACCCTCACACAGTTCCAAGCTTGGTTGGAAGGTGTGGAAGAAATGCACCCAGAAGATTGGTGTCCAACTGCGGATCAGTGGAAACTGATTCGTAATAAGATAAAAACTATCATTGAAACTGTAGTAGAAACCCCAACCACAGTAGCGAACAATCCAACGTTTAATCCAGCGGCTACTACATCGGGGTTACCTGCAGGTGTTGCCGCATATCCCGAAGTGCCTAGTGGCATACCGGCGGGACCAATTGAAAACGCTTCACCCGAAGCACAGAAGTTGTTACAGGGAAATGCAGAAGGTAAACGCGGAACACCAAACAGCGAAACCGGTGATGCCTCTCCATTCTCATAACACAGAACTGAGCGATCGTACACTTTGGTACGATGGTGACTCAACTGTCAACCCTGATAAGATTGTTGAATTGTTATCGACAGGTATGCCCGTATCTGGAATGTGTGTTGATAAACTCACAGATGAAATAGATGAATACAACAAATTGGTTGATGGTGATGAAAGAATTACGATCAAAGAAAATATACGAGACTTAAATTTCGATTGGAATATTCCTCAAGAATATAAAGACTTAAATGTTGAAAACTTTCTTATGGGAACAGCGGCAATAAAATACATGGGTAAAGATCAATCAGATCACATAACAGCCCGAATGGATCGAATCGCTGAAGAATTGAAATTATACGAACAACTAGGTTTAACGGACGTTTTACGGGTTTTAATTTACGTCATAAATACCTTGCAAGCTCATAACATAGTATGGGGTGTTGGAAGAGGAAGCAGTGTTGCTTCTTACGTATTATATCTTATTGGTGTACACGATATTGATAGTATAAAATACGGACTCAACATTACCGATTTTTTGCGTGTTGATGGGTCATAGGAGATAAAAAATGGCACAAAAGAAAGTTAGAAGTGCAAAAGGAACAATAGTAGATTTTGGTTTGCTTAAAATAAAAGAGCAACTTGCTAATGAACCTGCACCGATGGATGTAATCGCTCGTCAAGATCATATTGATCAACGACTGCGTCGTCGAATGAGAACAATCAAGAAGACTACTCCACCACCAGTAGCACCTGTGACAGTAGCACCTGCTCTTCCAGCTGCAGAACGTCCAGAGCAAGTTGAAGAAATGATTGATCCACCAGTGGTTGAGGAAACTCCCAAAGCACCAGTAACAAAACAAAAAGCTCGAAAGACAAAAAAGAAATCAAAATAACATAGAAGGATAATACAGATGAGAAACATACGCACACTAGGCAATAAAATCTTATTTCAGTTTTTGGAAGCAACATCTAAAAATAAGAGAGGAACATTTGAAAACAAAACCGACTGGGGATTTGACATCGGTAACAGTTTCGATGAAACTGCCAAACTTCCTCGTTGGGGAGTTGTAGTTGCAATCGGTCCTGATGTCAAGGAAGAGGGCATTGTCCCTGGAGTTAAAGTGTTCATTGAAGAATTAAAATGGACAAATAGTGTTGACGTAGACGGTGAGCCTGTGTGGCAAACTGACGAAGACTGTATTCTCGGCATAGAAGCTATTTAAAATAAACCATAAATACCTCCAAGATAAAACTTGGAGGTTTTCTATGTTCTTTGGTATCTTAACACTTATTACTGGGCTCGCCCTTTCCGTTGTTGCAGCATGGTTCGCTATTGAGGGAATCATGGCGATTTTTGCTGGTCTTCCACTCTATGCAATGATCATGGGTATCGTGATCGAAGCAGGCAAAGTTGTGGGAATAACTTGGATTTACAGAAACTGGACGAAGAAAACAATACTCAAATGGATAGCGATACCACTTGTCGTTGTAGCAATGGGCCTAACGAGTATGGGAATATACGGTTTACTGTCCAAAGCTCACCTCGAACAAACAGCGCCAGTTACAAATAACACTGCAAAAATAGAACGACTCGATCAACGTATACTGCGTGAACGTACTGAAATTGCGGATGCGGAACTTGTTATTGCTCAATTAGATGAGACCATACAGGTGCTAGTTAATGCTAAAAAGATTAGTCATCCAACCCAAGGTTCTCGTGTTGTGCGCATCAATCAACAACCTCAACGCGATGCACTCAAACAGATTATTGATGAATCGTTTGATTCTATTGACGGATATGAAGACACCAAACTGTCACTTAATCAAGAACTAAATAATCTTGAACTTGAAGTAGGTCCTGTCAAATACATTGCTGCAATCATTTTCGAAGAACCTCAAAACAATATAGACAAAGCTGTACGCATCGTTATTATTGCGTTCATTTTTGTATTCGATCCAATGGCAATTATGTTACTTATGATGGGTAACTTCACACTTATGGGTCGTATAGGCGCTGCACCAAGGTTGCCAGGTCACCCAGGTCCACTCACACCACACGCTAGAAAGGAAGAAATCTATTTTCAAGAAGAACCTGAGCCAAGTGTAACGTCGGTTGAACATTTGAATGAAACACCAGATGAACCAGATCCTCAAATTGAAATTGCAGCTCCTTGCCATTCACCTGAGCCTGAGCCTGAGCCTGAGCCTGAGCCTGAGCCTTCGCGATTTGCCTGGTCTGAGCCCGAATCAGAAGATCCCGAACTTATTCATCATCGTGATATTTTTGATCATATCAAAGCCAATGAATATTCCGATTCCACAACTCGTAGAGTGCGGTCGACGTCAGATAATCCGCCTATAAAACCAGAGCCCGAACTAGGACCATCAGTGATACCTCGCGTTGACATTAATCGGTAGTTTCGGTATGCTCCCTCAAGGAGTAAAACTACATGGCGAATAAAAATAATATGTGGGTCGAAAAATACAGACCATGCAAGTTGAAGGACTATGTGTTTCACGATGAAACTCACAGAAAGTTTTTCAATAAAATCATAGAAGAAAAGTCAATACCTCACCTGTTATTAACGGGTGTGCAAGGTGTTGGTAAAACCACTATTACTCAAATTCTTCTTGACGCCTGCGAAATTGATCCATCAGATATTCTGGAAATGAATGCTTCGGATGAGAATGATGTTAACACAATGCGCGACAAGATCAAAGCCTTTATCACATCATTTCCAATGGGTGAATACAGAGTAGTAGTACTTGAAGAAGCTTCACACATCACTTTAAGTAGCCAAGCAGTCCTCAAACGATATATGGAAGACTATGTGGATAATGCACGTTTTATTCTAACGTCTAACCAAGAACATCGAATAATTGCACCAGTTAAATCAAGATGTCAACACATTCGTTTCAAAGCTCCTAATGTGGAAGATGTTACAGAGTATGTCGCCAAAATTTTGCTAGCAGAGAAAATATCATTTGATTTAGAACTCCTTGATCAATATGTGTCCACTGGATATCCTGACATTAGAAAAATTGTTCATCTGGTTCAGCAAAACACTCACAATGGTACATTAGATACATTACAGCTAGGAAGAGAGATTGGTGATTACAAATTCGAGTTGTTGGATCTGTTAGAAACAGACAATTGGACATCGGCTCGTGATGTTGTTTGTGAAAACGTAACAGTGGAAGAGTGGGAAGATGTTTACAGATTCTTGTATGAGAATTTAGAGAAGTCAACAAAATTTAAAACCAAAGATAAATGGGAAGCTGGAATTGTAATAATTGCTGACCACTTATATAAGCACTCAATATGTGCAGATCCGGAAATCAATGCAGCAGCAATGTTCATTCGATTAAGCCAAGTATAGAGAATAATAATGAGCAAAGAAATGAGCGAAGAAGAGATGAACGAACAAGCCAAAAACATTTTAAATGAAATTAGAAAGAGAAGTAAAGAATATAAAAAAGATGAGTTTGGTCGTAGGATTTTTGCTGCTACAGATGCAAGTTCAGCTCGTTTGGAACGACATGGATCTACACACGATGCAGCCGCAATCCTTAATACCATTCCTGGCTCAATGGGAGTTCCAAAAGAAATGCTAGGAGAGCAGTGTAAGGCTGAAGATAATATTTCAATGCCACAAGCCAAAGACCTCACCGTTGACGAACCTATGGGTGGTGAAATCTACACCGTTGGTAAACTGATTGAAGGAAGTTCACTTGTTATTGCATCTCGTGCAAATAATGCGGATCACACGATCACGATTTCCAATCACGAACGTATGATGGTTGAAATTGATACCTCTAATGGAGAGATTAAGTTTGGTGAAAGTTATGATTTTGACGAAACATCTAAAATGTTTTGGGAATGCATGGGCAAAGATAGTCCGTCTGTATTGAAAGTAGAGATTGCAGTATTGAAGGAAGAAATAAAAGTATTGCAACAGGCTGCTCAACACCTACAAGAGTCTTACTGCAACGATGATATGGATGCAGAGAGATTGCCGTTCATCTCTGAACCGGTAACCGCCGCTGGTGCTCGATTGGCCTGCTCTGCCGTTCGACGTCAAATAACTAAACTTGCTAAACCATACATCTTTGAACCCAATGACAAGAAAACTCGTACCCATTTAGCAGCTACAATTACGAAGTACTTGGATACATTATATTGTGATCGTCGTATCTTTGATTTCACAGTCGTGTGTGATGAGACAAACAACCCACAAGAAGTAATCGACCGTAATGAATTAAAGGCCGATGTGGCAATTCAACAAAGTAAATCATCCGATTACATATACATTCCATTACACATAAAACCAACAATTCCAAAATTTGTTACTGATATGGATGATGAAATCCTTAATGATGTCATTCGTGATGTACAAGATGATTCTTACGAAAATGCAATGAAGGTTATTGAATGAACAAAACAGTCCTAATGATAATGGGTGCTTCGGGTAGTGGCAAGAGCACATTGGAAAGTGGTCTGATAAGATCACCTCGTTTACCGCACGTTCCTAATAACTTTCATAAGGTTGTTTCGGTAACAACTCGTCCTCAGAGATGGGGCGAAGAGCCTGGAGTGCATTATCATTTTATGACTGATGAAGAATTTGATGAATGTCAAACTAGTGGTGAGATGATTCAATATACTGAATTTGCAGGTAATCGGTATGGCTCAACCAAGAGTGAATATACTACTGAGCACAACTATGCAATACTTGTTGCAGTCCCCGAAAGTGTTGCTTCCTTCACACCAGTGTTGGAAGAAACCTTCCCAGGTATTATAATAAAGAATATTTATTTTGATATCTCGAATGAGCGGTTACGTGAAAATATGCTTAAGCGTGGTGATTCAGAAGAAATGATAACAAGTCGGTTAGCAGCAGACGATCTGGATGACCAATTCCATCGTCACGGTTTACTATCTGATTTTATAATTACAGATGATACTCTTAATGAGAAAACTGTTAGAATTGTAATGCAATGGTTATTGCAAGAATCCTTGAGTGACAAACATGGCCAGACGTAAAAAACCAGAAAACGAAACAGACCAACAAATTCACGAGCGGAAAATGTTTGAAGCTATTTCAAACTTTTCTGACAGAAGTGAAAAAACATCATGGAATCGTAAGATGGATAACATGGTAAAATTGTTAGCTAAAATGCGACCTATTGAGGAACAAATCCTTGCGTTACAACATCGCAAGATGCCAATCTTTGATGATGTTCAAGCATTGCGTGAAGTGATGGTTGCGGAATGCATTCATCCATATCAACATTTAGTATTCAAAGAAGATCACGTCTTGTGTAAATTCTGTAATCGCAACATTCGAGCGCCCGAAGGTGCTCGTGATTAATTGTGGCAAATCCAAAATACAAACTCGATATATTTAACGTACTAGGCAAGTTAAGTGAAAACAACTCAACCTTTTATGATAGTCTATCCGAAGAAGAACAAAAGGCACTACACCCTCTTGTTGTGATGCGTTGGTTGTCAGGAACGAGTAGTGCTCGTCAAGTATTCTTTCTCAATGAGCTTGTTAATCCACTAATATTCGAATTTACGGATCATAAAAAGCTGCTCGTTCAGTTAATGTCACTTTGTACTAATGGTCAGTTCACTAGATATAAGTGGAAGAAAACAGTATCGAAGAAAGAATCATCGATGACAATTTCAGTTGGAGTAATAAAAGAATATTTTAAATACACCACAACTCAAGCCAAAGAAGCATTACCAATGTTGAGTGCTGATGACGTTGTTGATTATGCTGAACAGCTTGGTAGACAACCAGACGAAATAAAAACAATCAAGAAAGAATTGAAAAATCGATAATGAAAGAAAAAAGATTTCAGTGTAAGTTCTGTGAACAAAGGTTTCATCTTGAAACGAGGTTCATAAAACATCGTTGTAAACAGATGCGACGAGATAAGGAATTCAGAACAACTGAAGGACAAGCAGCATGGCAATATTATCAGAAATGGATGAAAGCATATCGCCGCACTGTTCCCAAGTCATCAGCATTTCTCCACTCAAAATTTTATAATTGCTTTATTCGCTTTGCAAGTTTCGTTAAGAAAGTTAATCTTCCAGATCCAGAATTGTTTATATGGCTGATGAAGGAAAAGGATTTATCTCCTACAATATGGCATGATGATAAAGTGTATGCTTTATATCTTGAGTTTCTTGATCGTCGAGCACCTCCAGTTAAACAAGCACAGATAACAATTAACACATTATTTGATCATGCAACGGAACACGATTGTGATGTGTCTGAGATATTTGATGTTTTAACTGCAAATGAAGTTATACATTTACTAAGACAACGACGGTTATCTCCCTGGATTCTGTTGAATAGTGATAAATTCAAACAATTCTTTATCAATAAAGTGGTCGGTGAAGAACGTATTATTATGGAGTCAATAATTCGACCTGACTATTGGTCTGAGAAATTTTCCACATCCCCTGAAGATCGAGAACGAATGAAACTCTATGTAGCCGAGCTCTCCCTATAAATACACCGAAGTATTTTGTAAATACTAGGCAAAACAATTATTTTGGGAGAAGCTCCAAATGGCTACAGTTTATAGCATTAAACACACAGATGGTATCCGTACCATCACTATCCAACCAGGCACGTTAAATGGTCCTGGCGGCGTCCTTACGGATTCAGATCTTCAGCTTTATGGACAAGGCACACTTCAGTGGGGTTCTGGTGTTGATCAAAACCAATTACGTTTACTCGAAAACTTCGCGGTAGATGAGAAAGCACTTTCCCCTGGTACTCCACAAGATGAAACAGATCTCGCTGTATCAGGCGCTGGTGTTAATAATCCAGTCGCTGGTCAACAATGGTTTAACCTGACGGATGCTAACTTGTACACTTATGATGGTGCTATCTGGAGACTTGGTGGTAGTGTCTTTGCTGACGCTATTGCACCAACAAATCCAATAACAGGAACATTGTGGTATGATACGGTTGCGAATCAATTAAAAATTTATGATGGTGCATTTGTATCTGTCGCTGACCTATATCTGCTCAAGGCAGGTGATACAATGTCTGGTAACATTGCAATGGGTGGTAACGAAGTCACAGGACTTCCAGCAACTCCTTCCGCAACTGGCGCATCATCTAAAGAATATGTCGATAGTGAAATATTAGCTCACTTCGTACTTGCAACCGGACAATTTGTTGATTCAGATGGTACTGGATTTATGACTGGTTCACTCACACTATCTTATGTCGATCCTGAAATTGAAATAAATGGTACTGGTTCAGGCTCAACTTTATTTTTCCAAGAAGGTGGAGCAAATCGTGGTGCATTGTTAGTAGATTTTCCAGCAGAAGATCTTATACTACGCAAGTTAACTGGTGGTGTTACAAACAACGAGATTAAGTTACTAGATACTCACATTGAAACTGACGCAACAAACGGCAAGATCAGAACACCACAAACCGTTGGTGGTGATGATAGTGCAACATTAACAACTAGATTATATGTTGATACCGAAGTTGCAGCGGCCACATTAAATGGTGCTACAGTTTTCTCCTCTCTCGCAGTAGCGGACGCAGGTGACATTGCTGTAACAGGTGGTAAAATTTATATTAACTTGACAGATGCATCTGCTGATTGGAAGCAGGTATGGCCAGCTGTTTACTCATAAGAGATCATAATGGCACAAGTTAATCGAACAACATCAGGAATACAAGGAGTTGGAGGCGTAGCTGGTCTCCAAAGCTTGATTACCACTTTGCAGAATAATATGAAATTAGATAAAGATATTACTGCATCCGATGTTAACCAGTTGATAAGTGCGTATAATTCGTGGCAAGATCATCACCACGATACAGACGATTTAACAGGCCAAGATACATTTGGTAACTTAAGTGTCTACGGTGCTGGTGGAACATACACTGGTTCGAAAAGTGCGTCCGATGCGAAAAACACGGTTGGCACACTTTTTTCTACCCAAGCACTTATCGTTGTTCTAGCTGATGATGTTCTAGATTCCGACGTGAATGCTATCATAAATAGTATAAATGCAATACGTAATCATTTGCATACAATTAATGATGTAACATCATAAAGAGATAAATTATGGCCATAGAAGATCTTAGCACAGTATCAACAGTTGAACCAGTAGTAGCCACAAAAACAGGGTCAGGCGGCGCTTCAGGTTCACGTCCAGTCAGTGAACAGATTGATAAAGACACATACCAAGGTATGCTTGATATTCTTGACGATCTTACTGATCATACGCATATATTTTTCGACGACTACACAACAGCATGTAACTGCAACTGTAATTGCAATTGCACAAGAGGAATTTTATAATGAAGCAACTAGTATTATTAAAAGAAGGAGAGTATCGGGCGAACGTGTTCTCTGATTTAATAGAATGTGTTAACAACATGGACACACACGAACTTGATCGTGAAAAGATAAATTTCTTTGCACGAACAGATTTCTCTTATCGTTTACATGCTAATATGACAACCCGCTCTGATGAGGACGGCGCTTTAGCGCTGACTACATATTTGGTAGATCCAAAAGATAGCATAACCGACCCACGCTCTTTTCGTCCTATTGATGTTGAAAAGATGAGAACTGCTCTTGAAAATTATCCATTTGTTTTATTTGCCTCACTTGCAGAAAATTTCTCTGTTGAAGAATCTGACATCCTGTTTAAGGGTCAATACATTGTTCGTGATGATGAAGGTCATCTGATTGACTTCGATACAAAAAAGAAATTATTTCCTTTCGGAAATGATGGTGTAAATGATGTAATGAAAGATGCTATATCATTCTTTGGAATGGTTAAGGCAAAAGGCTTACCAATTTACTACTTAATTGTAGATTCAAGCATGGTACACATCGGCGCTGGTTTTGATTTTCATGATGCTACGACTGATGTAGTGTTTCGAAAGATCACTGATCACGATGGAACAATAAAGGAAAACGTTTTCGTACCATCGTTCAGTTCTGGAACGTTGATCGGCAAGCATGACATATTCACAGGTGACCCTGTTTTAACAATCAACTTCTTTGACGATCCCAACGGTATAATCAAATCAAACAATCTAAAGGACTTGTTGCCTGATCTAGATATAACTGTTGAATCAAACTTTTCACATGATGTGGAATTTAATGGCGTAACACTAACCCTGGACAAGGATGTCGGATATGTAAAAATCACATTCGATCTTGGTTCATTCTTCAACACCGCGCAACGTAAAGAATCTCCTAGCTTCGAGTTTGTAATACATAAGACTTAATGCGGGCTAAACCCGCGGGAATTATAAATTATAAATTATGAAGTCTGAAATTACTTTCTATCGCAAACTATCGGCCGATCAACGTGACCGCATAAAAAGCCACGAACCAACTGTCATTGTAAATGAAGACGGTTCCTTTGAAATACATTCCGAAGAGATTATTACCCCCAAAGGCAACAAGAAGTTTGATAAAAAACTTACTATTATTCCATCTGCAGACGAAAGAATCGTTGATCTTGACAAAGTGCTTGATTATTTTGAAGATTTACAACACGTCAATCTTATTGTAACCAATGCTTGTAACCTCAGTTGTTCGTATTGTTATGAACAACACAACACAGACTTTGGTCAATTTAATCCAGAATCTCTAAAAGAAATATACGACTTTCAATTGAATTGTAATGAGAAAGATGGAAAATTGTTTCAATTTTTTGGTGGTGAACCACTGATACACAAAGAATTAATACTTGCGTTCTGCAAGGAATATGCCGCCGAATTAGAAGCAAATCAACACCGTATTAAGGTTAGCATGATCACAAACGGCATCTTACTAACACCTGAATTTATTGAAGAATATTTCAGCTACACGTTCACTAATATGAGCATCAGTTTGGATACGATAGATTCGTCAGTCGATCATCGTGAGATCGGACAAGATAGAATTAACATACTTCTTGATATGATTTCCTTAATTCCAGCCTACCACAAAGATCATCACATGATTAGCATCAGGTGTACACTCTCAATTGAGAATGCACCGGTGTTGATGCCATTTGCGATTGAGCTGTATTCTCGTGGCATGAGAGCACTGGTTGTCCATCCTCTTACAATGAGTTCCGTTCACGGTTTCGTTAGCTGGCCTGATGAAATATGGACTAATTTACACAATGATATTATTCACATCATTGAACAATTTCCAAACTTCTCTATTCAATTTTCAGAAGGTGTTGGTATAAAAGGTGGAAGCAACTGTATGGTTGGTTCAGATATGATTGCTGTTGATGGTACTGGTGACTATTCAGGTTGCTACTTCTTTACTAATCAAAAAACAAAAGCAGCGAGTACAATTCTTGGAAACTTGTTGCACAAAAAGGTATATGTTGATCGTTACGCAACCTTTCAATCTTCATACGATGAGATGTTCATCACTCACGAACAATGTAAAAAATGTGATTTAAAAGGATTCTGTTATCAGTGTCCTGCAGGTAATATGGATTCGGGTGACAATAGTTTATTCCGTCCTGATGATATGTGTCAAAAGATTGTTAAGCTATTCATCGACCTTCAAAATGATATTGTTCGAAAGGCATTCACTTCAAAGCTTCAAGGAATTGTTGCAGCGGTGAAAGAGGAAGGTGAAGAGTATATCTTTGCAAAAGCAGCTTCACATTTATTATACAAGCACGTAACTGGACATCACATTTCAGTTGGTGAGATTGAAACATTTAAAGATGAACTACCATCCCACGAAATAATTCTTGGACATTTGCTAGACCTTGCAAAGGATATGGTGGATAATGACGAAGAGTTCCGAGACTTGCCTTGTGCTGATAAGTATATTCCACAGATCGACTGGCAGAATACCAATCCAGTTGATGTTAAAACTTTCTACGAAGAAATGTTGAAGCTTCAAGGCACACCAGCGGCGGTAAGTGAATCGAAAGGTGGAATTGAAGATGTAAGCAAGCGTATGTTCTACCTCACTTTGATTCACATGATATTGTTGAATCCAAAAGGAGATAATTTAGACAAACCACAAAAGAACTATATTGAGCGTCTAAAGACCATATAATGAAGAACGAATTCCTCGCAGGATGCCAAGATATAAGCATTTATCTTGGTGACATCTGTAATTTCGATTGCACATATTGTGATCGAGATTATATCAAAGATACTATTGGTGGACAGAAGATGTCCTCCGAAGACGTCCCGTACATCCTAGATTTCATGCTTGCAATGAGTGATGATGAGATGCCAGTCGATATGATTAGCTTTCATGGTGGGGAACCGTTCGTATACATCAAACTAATGGACGAAATCTTAGATCGAATTGTTAAAGAGTTTGGTGATACTGAATTTATGATATTCATCCAGACAAATGGTAGTTTAATTCTAGGGAATGAGTGGTTCTTAGACAAGTGGAAAGACCAATTGATGATCAGCATCAGTTATGACTTTCTATATCAAGATATCAACCGATCACTATTCGATATTCACGGCACAATAGAAGCTCTTTCAGAGCGTGATATAGCCGTCCAATTGCAATATGTAATGCCAATTAATGACCGTAAGGTCTTTAGTTTGAAGGCTATCAAATCGATTACAGACATATGTCACGGCCACAATGACATAAGTGTCAATCTAATTCCACTGAGACATATTAGAGGCAAAGATAAATTTAGGGTCATACTGGATGATATTGACGTAAAACAAACAGCCGCCTCGTTCCTTCAGTTCATTCAAATGTTATATGTGATGAAGGTAAATGTTACAGTCGATGGACACGGTTCAGAGATTGATAAGCATTATTTCGACAACCACAAACAACTTGTACTGTCACCAGATGGATTTATCTATCCTGAATATGATTTTCTTGAATACAAAATGGAAGCAACACGAGTTGGGAACTGGCGCAGAATTGAAATTGACAGACAACGAGATGAAGAACATTTATTGTTAGATGGATGTAAAACTTGTCCATCCAGAGAGATGTGTGGTCTTAAATATCTATATAAAGCATTTGATAAAGAACCTGAAGGCTCGTGTGTTGAGTTTTACGCTCTATTAAAGATCGCTATTCAACATGCACAGAAATTAAAACAAAAGAATACACTATTGCATTGGATAGGAATATGAGCAAAGGAAAGATGAAAGCGTCGTGGCTCAGCACTCCAAAATTTGATGAATCAACAAACTTCAAGGAATTTTTCTTGAAGGATGATGCTTTGTGCAACGTCGAATCTGAATTGGCATTCTCCATCTTTCAACGATACACATGCAAAGCTGATTGTAAAATGTGTTACGTTCAGGACGAGTGGGTTGATGATGAAGTATTTGCAAACAAATTTGTACCAGCAACAATCCCACCTGAAGTAGAGTTTCGCATACTTGAAACGTTTTCATATTTTGATGTTGTTGTTACGGTGGATGATTTATTCTATATTAAAAACACATACCCACATCTGTATGATTTTTATGTGCGAAATAGTCACCTGATGTCGTCTTCGTCTATGACCGACATGGCATTCATTCAACAATGGGGACTTGTGCTCAATGAAATGAATTTTCAAATGATATATGAGATATCATTTAGTGATCGATTCTTAAACTTAAAGGACGGAAAAATGTCCGATAAAGTATTAGAGCTATTGAAAATTGTGCACGCAAAATCGCCAATACAAAAACTGAAATTCATCTTGTGTGATGCGTATGAATATGGAGTGTTCGATCAAGCTGTAGGACAAATTGTTCAGTGGGGTAACGAGCAAGGAATTTATATTGACACACATGATGATATTATGCAAGGACAAAATAAACGCTACGACGATGTTCATCAGGAAACAAACCATCTACAAGCAGCCGACAACTCAGCCATATACCAAATATTATGTGAAGTAACGTACATGCAGTACACCTCGATGTTCTTAACAATATCACAATCAATTAATGCAAACAGTATTCCATTCTTTGACACTATGAGTGGTGACAAGTTCAATGCTGACACGTTTCTTGTAAAAATGGTTCGTGCTAAATTGGATACATACGTTTATTATTTGAAGAAAATTAAAACATCATGTGAGAGGATTACAGGAAATCGAAACAAATATTTTGATTATTTTACATACGTATCTGAAAATGTGATAGTGAATAGTGACTTTAGTTTCATTCCTCGCTTCATGTTAAAACCGTTCGCAAGGTTTTACGAACGCCTAACCGAAGATGGATTTGTTGATACACCATACGGATTGATTCGAGAAGGAGTTGGCGCACCTGTTCCAATCATTACACTTTCCGGAAAGCCTCAATTGAAAATTGAGCACATACCAATTATAAACATATGAAAAAATTTATCCCAATATACGAAGTAACATCGAAGAACGTTGAAGGTAAAACTCCTGACGAGTTCGTTCCTGTTGTTGAAGTAAAACGAAAAGATCGCACAATGGATTGGCCGATGGTTAAACAAACAACTATCGATGCAATGCAATTCCTTCTACAAGACGGCCAACCTGCCAACTTCAAAATCATGATGACAAACAAATGTAATCTGTCATGCACATACTGTTTCCAACAACACAACAAGGAAATGATCTTATGGACAGAGGAATCTTTGAAATTTTACTTCGATGCTTTCTGTGATGTAGACACTTCACATTGTTGGAATACACAGAAGACTTGGGACTGGTTTGGTGGTGAACCCTTGATTTATAAGCAAAAAATCCTTAATTTCATGCGCCATAATAAAGAAAAAATTCAATCAACTACCGATATTGATTACTCAATTACAACGAATGCTACGCTATTGACTGAGGATTTCACAGAAGAATTTCTGAAGTACAACGGAGCATACATCATTGTATCACTTGATACTGTCTTCTTGGATGTTGACAACCGCAACCACACCGGCAAATCTATGACACAGGTATTGTCTGCTCTTGGTGGAATTGCGAAGCATGCAGGACCATATAACACGAGTGTTACACTCACTGTTAGTCCTGATCAACGCAAATCAATCGAGAATGCATTTGAAGTGATGTATAGAGTTGGTGTTAGAAACTTTTTAGTTAATCCGTTGATATACAACAAGCATGAGATGGCTGATTGGACTATTGAGACAATGCAAGAGCTTCGAGATATTGTTTTGAGCTTTGCAGACAAGTATAAAGATGCTGTTATGGAGTTTGGTGCAGAAGTTGCACCAAAGAACACAATAAACTGCTTGACTGGTGGGAAGGTTTTCGGTATTGACGGCTCTGGTGATGTTACTGGTTGTTTCTTTTTCTCAAACGATAAAGAGAAGCATGGTGATATTGTTTTAGCAAATGTATTCTCTGGTTTGACAAATCCAAATTATGAAGAGATAGCCAAACAGGATTCACAATTCTATACCTCAGATGAGCAGTGCAAAACTTGTGATTTGTGGGATATGTGTTACGTGTGTCCTGCCGGTGTGTATGATACATCAGGTGGAACTCATTACTTTAAATCAAACGGATCGTGTCAAGAAGTTGTTAGGTGTCATGTTCAAGTGAAAGAACAAATGGAAGCAGTGAACATTCCTTTTCGTGAGGAGAAAATACAAGAATATCAAAACATTCAGAACATCAATAAACAACTATCTGAAATACACTTTACGAACTTGGTCTTTGATACAAAGCCACATTACTTGAAATTAATTAACAAACAATTAGCGGCGGTTCTTCAATCTGATGAATTTATAACCGAAGCTAACCGATCACTAAATCATAACGAATTTTTTAAGCAAGCAATTGAACGATTCTCTTTTCGGATTGTTGAAGATGAAGAAGGTTTCACAATGGACGAGCCAGAATATGGATGCATATTCAACATATCACGGTTTAACATGCAACTCCGCACGTTCGATGATCTGCTTGCTCAAGTTATACATACATCACTTCATGAATGGTGTGAAGTTGCTTGGATTAACACACCAACACCAAAACAAACATTCAATGCTATTGAGTTGGATGTTCTTGAAGAAATATACGGTCAAGCACTGATATACAACATCGCTCCTCGATTATATCATCTGTTTCCTGATAACCTTCGTCAGTACTTTGAGTTTGTAAACAGCGATGATGAAACCAAATTAATATTTGATCAAGTCTTTAATTTGATGGTTCCTCAAGACGCAAAAGTAGTTGATCCATCAATGGAAGCAACACTACAGTGGTTGTACATACAAGATCCAACAGAACCTCAAACGTTTTGGAAATATATAGCTGTATGCGAATCATTACTATCTAAAACAGATCTCCGTAAGTTGTTGCAGAACTATTATGACTTGTTGGGAAGTAAAATAGAATGGGCTTAACTAAATTTAAAATAACTCGAACCGGTGAATATTTTTATTACGACAATAATAAAAATGGATTGCTTGATAATAATTTCAAACCACTATACCGTCCATTCGAACCATATCCAGAATTTGAAGAACTGAAAGACAGATTCGGAACTAATACAAAATCAAAAAGTCCAGAAGCAATAAAAATTACTCTTGGTCATGGTTGCAATTACAGTTGTGGATATTGTTTGCAAAAAGATATTGGCAATCCAGATGAACGCCCTGCTAACGGATTAACTCCTACGTTGTTAAAGAACATTCAAAGACATTTGGATCTTCATCGCTTGGAACGAATCGAACTGTGGGGTGGTGAAACACTTTTGTATTGGAAGGATATGTTGCCGATCATTGATGCTCTTGATCGTGAAGGGATTACTTGGTACATTCCAACCAACGGAACAACTCTGCTTCCAAAACATCTTGATAAGTTCATGACGCTTAAAGGCAATGTGACGATTGGTATTAGTCATGATGGACCTGGCCACGAAGAGCTGAGAGGAAAAGAATTCATTCATAAGAAGGTTGAAGTGTTCCGTCGAATACAGGATGAGTGTTTTCCAAAGATTCAATTCAGTTTTAACCCAGTAATCAGTCGCAACAACTATGATTTGTTCGCAATAAATGACTTCTTCGCCGATTTTATTGCTAAGAACAATCTCAAACCTATTGCAATACAGTTTGAACTTGGTCGTGTGTATGATGAGGATATGGCTGAAAATTCTACTCATCACGTTATAGCTGGTGATGATATTGAGAAGTATCGTGTGATATTGCATCGATTTCTTGATGCTCATCTTCAACATTTCACTGATGGCAACTTTGCAAAGACAGAAGAAGAGTTCAGAGATGCTGGACATGCAATGAATGCAACATTATTGGCCAACAGTCTATTCCATACTGGACTTGGTGTCATTCCATATGCAAAAACCCTTCGTGATGAGAGTGTCCCTCTACTAACGACCAATTGTGGGGCTGATGATAGTAGATTGATAAGTATGGACCTTCTTGGCAACATTCGTACATGCCAAAACGTTGATGAAACATACAATAGTGGAAACCTAATGATGATAGGTGGAGTGAGAGTTCACAATGTTAATTTCGACAGATCAGATTTCTGTGGAACGTGTCCTGTATACAGATTGTGTAAGAGTAGTTGTCCTTTAGATTTAGGTACAGCAGTATTTCACACCAATCACAACATCGAAACCATACACTATGGTGAAATTCAAAAAGCAGCCTTTAAGTTGCTGTTCAAAAGTGAGATTGAGGAAATAGAACGAAATATCCAACACCCATAGCATAAATACCGTAAACCCATTTTAACTGTAGGGATGCTATGACAACTTCGTATATTATAAACCTCACCAATCCTTGGATCGATTCGTTCAATGTGAGTGCGTTTGCCTCCAATGGTCCTATCTTTCCACTGTCAGCTAGCCTCGAATCAACCGCTGTTGCTGCCAATACAAGTTTAATCATATACGGTAAAGGCCATCCTAATTATGGTGAGAGAATTGAAGAAAACCTAGTTCATTTGATGGAAAATTTTTCTGGTTCAGTCGAACCCCAATTCCCAATATCTGGACAGTTGTGGTTTCAACGCTTCGATGTAATTCGTACTGGTGGCACAGATTGGTATGAGTGGAATTTGGATACACTTGTGTGGGATTTGTTCGTTCCAAGTCCAGGCGCTCCAGCAATATTCACTCACGGTGAATTCTTTTTTAATACTCCTATATTGACAAGAGTAATTAACTCTGTTGATCATCCAATGAGTCCAACGATTGCCACAGTCGAGTGGGCAGACATGCCAGCGATTGCAAATCCAAACGCTATTAGTTTAACACCTCAACAAGTATTACAAATATATGATGGTGCTTCTTGGATTGCACAGAACACGGTTCGTACTAGTGACACTGAACCAACAGTATCATTAGAAGGAGATATGTGGTTTGATACAGCTGCAACTGGCAGCGGACAATTAAAGATTTTTATTGCCGGCTCTCATATATCCATAGCTGAAAATTATTTGTTATTAGATGGTTCTGTTGCAATGACTGGTGCTCTCGATATGGGTACCAATTTAATTAACAACGTTGTCGATCCAGTTAATCCTCAAGACGCAGCAACAAGAGCTTGGGTGTTAGCTACGATTGCGAGTGGTGTAACCAGTCTTGATGATCTATCTGACGTTTCTTTTACCGGCGGTGATCCTGTTCCGAGTATAACACGTCCGTTCATGAGATTTGACATTGGTACTTCAGAATTTAAGGCATCTGCACTACTACAAGCAGACATATCAGATGTTACAGCAAGTGCAGCTGAAGTTAGTTTCCTTGTCGGTGTAACTTCGCTCGTTCAAGGACAGTTAGATGGTAAGTTAAATCTTGATGGTACGAACGTAATGGCAGCATCACTGGATATGAATAATAACTTTATTATCAATGTTCTAGATCCAGTTAATCCTCAAGACGCTGCTACTAGACAATGGACCTTAGACGAGATTGATGATGCGATCAATGCATTATCTCTCGTTGAATCACAAACCGAAACAGATTACGATAATATTCTTCCAAACGGAACATTTGTTGGTGGTGATGGTGCTGGTGGTACAGCATATGTAGCACTTGACACAATCACTTTATCAGATGGTTCAATTATCACAGTTGGTTCAGTTGACGCAAATGATGACGTTCTAACATTCACAGTCACAACTTCTGGTGGACCGCCTGTAGTCGCAGGTGTTGTATTAACACAGACCTCAACAAGTGGTACTGGTACAGCATTTACGTTAACACCAGAATCAGCCAACCTCACGAGCCCTGGTTTAACAGATACGTTTCTTGAATCTGCTACACTGAATACTGTTGTCGGCAGTCCAACAGAAGGCCTGTTTACAATGACTCGAAACGATGCTGTTGATATTGCAATTGCTGGATTCGCGGTTCAAGGTCACACTCACGATGCTAATGATATAACATACACTCCTATATCATCTACTCTCACATCTCAATTCGTTCCTACACCAGCAAGTGTAGGTGATGGTCTTTTTACTCTTGATAATATTATGAGACTAAGAACAAGTCCAAGACGGTTGGTGCACACAGTCATAGTGGGTGGAACAGGACCATTCCCAACACCACAATACGAGCCAGGTCGTGATAAGTTACAAGTATTCAAGAACGGTGTTAAACAAATTGGTGACTTTATGGCTAATGATGCTGCTAACTTTGGCTTCGGTGTTGATGGTTCAGTTGATACTGGATTGCTCGCATCAACACTTTACACATTTACAACTGATGTTGATGGTGGTGGTGCAACTGTAGTTAGTGTTACTACCCCGGCTTTTGTCGCACCCGATTTTGTATCATTTGATGAATTGGTTGTTCTTATAAATGCAGCGTTTGTCACAGCAGTACTATCGGCCACATCGGTGTTTGAAGATGGTACATTAGAAGTATATTCAGATACTCACGGTGCTGCAGCGTCATTGCTGTTGGCAGATACAACACTATTTGTAGCAATAACAGGTGCTGGTGGTTTCTCAGGATTTGATGGATTAGGTACAGGTACAGATTTTGGATATCAAGAAACAGGATCATTTGGTGACACCTCTGGTGCATCAGCAACAATAACAACAATACCAGTAGCAATTATCGGAGATGTATTCGAAATGATTGTTCTAGGTGATTCGGGAGTATAACGATGACATTTGAAGTAACCACGATTGATTTTATTCCATACGGACCTCCTGGCGCTCCGGGCGCTGGTGTTGCATTTGCTATATTTCCAACTCCTGGTGCGTATTTCGATCTTAATGACGATACTCCATTAGCTCCCAACCCTGCTTTATATTACGTTTGGTACACAACTGGACCAGAGGTAGATCCTACACCATTACCACCACCAAATGGTATTATGGTATTGATCGGAGTAGGCGATTCCTCTGATGTTATTGCAACCAAAACTGCGGCGGCGATTGCTGCGTTCACTGATCCATCACCACCGTTCGGATCTATTTGGACAGCACCTGCACCGGCGCCCCTCGCTACACTGATCACTGTTACTAACATATCTGATGGTCCTGTTACAGACGCCTCTGCAGGAACGATGCCTGTTCCAGGCCCACCAACAATATTAACAACTATTCAGGGTGCGCTTCCAAGTAGTGGTACGCAGCCATTAATTCACGGTTCACAGGTAGACGGTTCAACACTAGCGAGTGTTGATGCCGATACGCTTGGCGGTCTGTCGGTCGGTACTAGTCCATTCAACGTTGTAGCACTGAACGGTTCATCAGGACTTCCAGCAGTTGATGGTTCTCTGTTAACAGGATTACCACCGTCTGGTCTCGGAGATGTTGTTGATGATATATCTCCACAACTTGGTGGTAATTTAGATATCAATGGTAATAGTATCGTTTCAACGGGTGGTGCTAACATTGCTATTACTCCTGATACCACAGGTAACGTATCGCTTGGTGTTTTTGATTTTAATGCTGACCAATCGGTTGGTGCAGGTCAAGATAACTTCGTTCTAACATATGACAACAGTACAGGTTTAATAAACCTAGAAGTCACATCGGGTGGTGGTGGTGACGTCTTTAAAGTGGGCACACCTGTTAATGATCAAGTCGCTGTATGGACTGGTGATGGAACTGTTGAAGGAACAACAGGAGTGACTTACTCAGGTTCGTTGCTTGACGTTACTGGTACTATTGATAGTTCGGTTGAATATTTGTTTACTGAAAGAGCAGCTCATTCTTTCACTCCAGCAGCAACTCGTGGTATTTTGTGGGTTCGAAATGATATTCCTAATACATTAATATTCACAAATGACGCAGGCACCGACTTTGATTTAACCGATACTGGTGGCGCTGGAGACGTTGGTGTATCAGGCACTCCAGTAGATAACCAACTTGCTGTATGGACTGGCGCTGCTACTATTGAAGGAACAACAGGATTAGTTTATGACGGTTCTCTATTAGATGTAACTGGAACAATCGATGCTAGTGTTGAATATTTGTTTACCGAAAGAGCAGCTCATTCTTTTACTCCAGCAGCAACTCGTGGTATTTTGTGGGTTCGAAGTGATGCTCCAAACGTATTAGTATTTACAGACGACGCAGGCACAGATAATCAGCTTGCTACTGCTGGCTTTGCGGGGATTATCTCTACTGCATCAGCAACACTTACCTTAGATGCTACGCATTTCACTGTTGTTGCCACATTAGCAGGAGCACAAACATTCACACTACCTACCGCAGTTGGAATAGCTGGTAGAATTTACAATATTAAAAAGACTGGAGCTAGTGGATTACTTACAGTCGACGGCGACGGTACAGAAACAATAGATGGGGCACTAACCTTTACAACTTCTACACAATATGAAAGTGTAACAGTTCAAAGCGATGGCTCTAATTGGATAATAATTTAATAGGGAGATTAATATAAATGTCATTTAATCCAATAAAAGGAGGCGACATCGCCAAAGTAGGAACACCAGTTGATAATCAAATTAGTGTATGGACAGGTGATGGTACAAGTGAAGGAACCACTGGATTTACTTATGATGGTTCTATCTTGGATCTAACTGGAACAATCGATGCTAGTGTTGAATACTTATTTACCGAAAGAGCAGCTCATTCTTTTACTCCAGCAGCAACTCGTGGTATTTTGTGGGTCAGATCCGATACTCCTAATATATTAGTCTTTACAGATGATGCTGGAACTGACTTTGATCTTAACGCGGCCAGTGGTGGTGGAACCTCTATCTCTGATGCCGATAGCGACACACAAATTCAAGTAGAGGAAACTGCCGATGAAGATAAGATTAGATTCGATACAGGCGATGCCATTACTGGCTTCCCTGCACAGGCAAATGCCTTAATTCTTTCTTCTCAAGAATTTACATTACTCCTTCCACAAGCTAACGCAAACAACACAGCCGGTGGTGCAATCAACTTAACAGCTGGTCAAGGTAGTAGTACTACATATGGTGCTGGCGGTGCAGCAAATCTTACAGGTGGTGCTGGCGGTTCAACTGGTGGTGATGGTGGTGCAGTCATATTAACAAGTGGCTCAGCGACGGCGGGCGCCTACCGTGGCGGTGATGTTCAACTTGTAGCGGGTGCTGCGTTTGGTGGCCAAGCTGGTGGTGATATTGATCTTACTTCTGGCAAAGGTGGTGCATCGGGTAGCGGTGGCGCAATAGCAATACTAGCTGGTGATGGTGGTGTAACATCTGGTAATGGTGGTAATATTACAATCACATCGGGTGACGGTGACGGATCAAGCGGAGGTGGTAACATGACACTTACGGCTGGTTCGGCTGGTTACGGCTTAGGCGGTGACGTGGCAATCATTGGTGGTGCTGGCTTCGGCAGTTATGTTGGTGGTAATGTTGATATTACCGCTGGTGTTGGTGGCCTTGTGGGTGCTGGCGGCGCGGTAGTAATTACTGGTGGTAGTGGTGGTGCAACTGGCGACTTCGGTGGTGCAGTCACTATTAAAGCTGGTGCTGGAACTGCCGCATTTGTTGGTGGTAACGTTACTCTTGAAGGTGGTGAAGCCTCTACAGGAGATGAAGGTATTGTTATGGTTCGAGGAGGATTTGGCCTCGAGCATCAAGCACTCGGAACAATTACAGCTGCAACAGACATTGATCCAGATGCTGGTATGACTGCAGAGTTCACATTTGGTGCAGCAGCAACTGCAGAGATTGGATTCGTGTCATCGTTAGAAACTGGTGTGAGTTATGAGATGACAGTCGAGATCACTAACGGTGGTCAAGGCACACTCACATGGGGTGCAGAGGTTGAATGGGCTAGTGGTACAGCACCAACGCTGACTGCTGCTGGAACAGATCTTCTCAAATTCTGGAGTCGCGATACAGGAACGACTTGGATTGGTTGGGTCGTAGCTCTTAATGTAAGCTAATAGTTGATATACTAGATTAATCAATCAAATTAATGTATACTACGCCACATGGATGTAGATATAGATTTCAAAACAAACTTCGATCCGCTTGATTATTTTGATCAAGCGGTACGAGCGTCCAGAGTATTCAATGATGAGTTGGTTAAACATCCAGCAGGAGCGTATCTTCAGAACATTCCTGTTGATCAAATGACAGGACTGTCTGCAATACCATTTAAAGAAGCTGAAGAATTAGAATACTTCAAAATAGATTTTCTACACTTATCACTCCTCGATAATTTTTCAAGCAAAGACCAAATTCGAAAACTGGCAAACGTTGAACCAGATTGGGGATTGTTGTATAGCGCGGAAAATGTTCAGAAGTTATTTCAAATTCACAAACACTACGATTTAATATTCAAGGTGAAACCAACATCAGTTCAACAACTAGCAGATTGTATTGCTCTGATTCGACCAGCTAAAAGATATCTATTAGATGCGTATGTGCAAGAGCCAGATCTTATACGTTCTGAAATATATACCAAACCCGAAGATGCCAAATATCACTTCAAAAAGCCTCACGCAATAGCCTATGCCGTCACAATCGTATTACAACTACACTTGATTAAAGGTGGTTTGTTGTAGTCTGTTATAAATATACCTATGACTGATCTAGTAGAACTTTTCGAAAAACGCATTCTTACAACCATTCGTTTGACTCAACATCAAATGCAAGTGTTGGCCATGATCCTTGCTTCACCAGAAGGCAATCTTCCTGATGAAGACATTTCCAAAGGACCTAACCTTAAACAAGCTAGAGATCTGTTGATTCAACTCGACATGATTACAAACGATGGTGAAAACAAATACTCTGTAACTGAGAAAGGACAGAACGTTGCTAAGGATGAAAACATTGTTGATGACATGGGAGAGTTGTCTGAACTTGGTCAAGGATTAGCTTATCCTGATGAGGATAAGAAAGAACCAGCTCCATCCAGCCCAGGACCAGGCGGTCCAAGTGATTTCCCAGCACCAGATGCGTTCGCACAAGTTTCAACAGAGATTGCAGAGCCACCAGCCTTTGGTGCAGAGTCAGTTGAAAGAAAGGAAACGTTGTTACAAGAGATGATGGGTCCAAGTATGGGAAACACAACGATAGGAAACAATCCTAAACGTCGGCTTTTAGCTTGGCGTCTGCAGATGCGCCGTGCATTGGTACGTGATTGGGAAAATGGATACGATTCTTGGGATGCGTTTGTGGGAGCACAACACGACTATCCGTCGAACCAAGTTGCTCGGTTGTGGAAGTTAGTACCATCCGATGAAGAAGACCAATACAACATGGCATTTGATCGTGTTATGAGTATTTTAAAAAATCAACTCGAGAGAGAAGCTCGTTAATTCTTCTGACTAAGATCTAAAACCTTTTTGTGAATTTCCATTCCAGGCGGAACAGCTTTTCGTCTGCGACGTTTAATTTGAGGTGGAGTATTCATATCAAATCTTGGTAACGGGCCAATTACTCTCGTTATAAATTCAATATTATAATTTCTAAAAATCTTTCCCGTCTCTCCAGATACTCCTAATCGAGAAAACTCAAACGACATTGGATACCGTTCGTGTCCTTCTTCATACCAATTAGCAGCGATTTCGATTATTCGTTCTTCGTCCACTGATTCTTGTGCACACAAATCTAATACAAACGCAGCAATTTCTTTATCATCTGAATTATCAATGATAGTCAATATATTATCTTTTCTGTATTGAATTAACGTGACGAAAGGATATCCAGTATAATTTTCAGGATGATCTTCACGTATGAGCGGAATGGTGTTTCCACGAGTTCTTTTATTCGCAGCCATAAAATCTCTTTATTATTGTATTGTTGTGTAGTAATATATACTCGGGGATATTTATGTTCTGTAAACAGTGGGGTCGTATAAATATGCATATCTAAAGGAAACCATCAATGGAAACATTCAAAGATTATTTAAAAGGTTGCAAGTCTGACTATACTAATTACAAAAGTCCAAATGATTGTTTGGAGAAAAAGACTCGCAAGAGACTAAATCGCCGAACATATTTTGGTCGTTGGTATGGTGGGGCTGGTATTCAACAAGGCACTGGTGGCAACGATGGTAACACTGGACCTGGCAGTGGACCAGGTCCTGGAACTGGTGGCGCTGGTGGCGCTGGTGACGGATCTGGTGGTGGAGCATCGGGTGGAGCTGCAGGTGGCGGCGGTGCATCTGGCGGCGGTGGCGCTGGTGGTGGTGGAGGCGGTGGCGCCTAATAAATAAGCATATTAAACTGGAATTATAAATGGCACGTAGAAAAACACTTTTAAATGAATTATCTTTTGGCGGTCCAATGGGCGCTGCAATGCCTGGTGCGTTCAGTGCAAGCCAACTCGCGCACACTCAAGCAAGTTTAAAGGGTGAAGAAGAGGCAGAAGTAATTAAGCCAAAGAAGATGAAAAAGATGCATAAGATGAGTCCTCAGCATACTCCGAAACCTGGGCGTACGGAAAGTGGTACTGAAGAAACACCTAAGATCGACAAAGCTCGTAGTCTATTCAAAGGCTTAATGAGTAATCCAGATATGAGTCGTGCTGAAGTAATCACTGCATTTGAAAAACAGCTTGATGTTACTAACTCAACTGCTGTATCATATTTTCAACGTCTTGCGAAAGAAGCAGGATTAACAAACCTTGGCAAAGACTCCTCTGGAATGGAAGCTGAACAAGGATCTGGTATGACTGATAATACAACCGACGATCGTAGTGAAGGTATAAGCCAAGTAGGAGATCTCGAATTGCCAGATGAAGATTTAGAACTTAACGACAACGTTCCAGAATCTGACGATCCAGACAAACAAGGTGTTATCCGAACTGTTGATGATGCTCACTTGGTATACAAGCGAGAAAATGAAGAAGGCACATACGATGAATTGTGGGTTTATAATACTTCAGAACACATGAAGGATGAACTTAAGGTTCGTAGAGCCATTTTAGCTGGTACAGATATCCCACCAAAGAAAACAGAATCTGAAGATGGAGCTCAGAAATACGAACTCACCACAATGGGCAATGGCCAGATGCTCGAAATCTCAGGTCTTCCACAATAACGCAGTTGATTAAAACTATCGAATGTGTTATAGTTTTCATACTATGTCAAGAAGAATAAAAAGAGAAGATTTAGAGGGTATCATCAATGTACAAGATGCTGACGTCACTCCTATCACAAAACGAAAAATAGAAACTGTAGATGCTTCAGATTGGGCAGACTTATCTGTAGCTGAACTTTCCGATCAGTTAGTAACTCTCTCACAACGATTAACATGGGCGAATATGTATTCGCCTGGAATGGTGTTGCCTATTCGAAAAGGTATAGCTCGATTAGAATTAATAATAAAAAATAAACAACGCGAAGATACTGGTTTGATATGAACAAAGAAGACATAAAAAATAAGACATTTAAATTAAATGAATTGACAGAAATGCAAATGTGTCAGCCTGGATTACTTGAAGCGATTATTGAAGAAATTAAAGAACGAGCTTTACTTTCGATTGGATATAAAAAAGAACGCGACGAAGCTGGTACCACTACGAAACTTAAACACTTTCAAAAGAAGCTAACTCGCAATAACGAAGAAGCGGCAGATTTAATCGCAGCATTAGAGCGAGTATCGAAAGCAAGGAGTAAACATGGAACAATTGATAATGTTGAAGGGGACGTTAAAGAAGATAGCGGATCAGAAAAACCTACTAGCTGATCTAACAATATTCGCAGAGTCTGAACAGGAATCATTTTCCGAAGTCCAAATTATAACTCTGAAACAACATCTCAAAGAATTAGCTTTAGAAAAAGCACTGAACGATTTTGATGAGCGGGGAAAACCAGGCAACGCATATCGTGAATTACACGAACACGTTAATAATCTTCGAGTAACTGAGTATTCTTCTGCAAAGGAATATGTACTAATAACTCAAGACAGTATACAAATCGGAGTGAATAAATCCACGATTGATGATGATGCAATTGACTATGCACTTAGTCTGTTGTTGCGGATTGAAACATTCAACCCTGGTGAAAAATATGAATTTGGAAAGAGGGTGAAGCCGTGCTTGTAGCAATTGGTGGAAGTCAAGGTTCTGGAAAGTCAACAGTTGTTGACGAATTAGTCAAGGATAATTTCCTTGCCATCGAACGCAAATCAGCAAGATCAATTCTGGAAGAATGGGATGTGACTTTACAAGAAGTTAATGATGATGCTGAATTGACAATGAAGTTTCAAGAAGAGATATCTAAAAGAAAATTTCAAGATGAAGAAGAAGCAATTTTATCCCGTGGCCACGAATTGTGGTTCACAGAGCGTACACATGCTGATCTATTTGCTTATGCACTCGTATCATTAGGTAAAGACAACAGATATACTAAATGGTTGAATGAATACTACTCCTCCTGCTTGAAATATAGTCAATTGTATGATGCCGTTTACTATTTAAAAAGTGGATCATTTAGCATACAACATGACGGGACAAGAGGGTCGGGTATCCACTATTCTCGTATGGTCGATCTAATAATGCTTGACTTGACACAACAAATGGTACATGGTAGCAGATTAACAATAATAGATACACCTGATCTATGGCAACGAATTGAATTGATTAGTACACAATCAGCGGCTCGCATTGCAAGAGCTCAATTACAAATACGATAATAAGAGGAAGATATGTCAAAAAATCACGAAGAACATCAGTCACCGAACGGTGAATATAATCACACCGACTATTCTGATAAGATGCCAGATCTCATCTTTCGATATGATAAAGACTTTTATCCAGATGATTATACTCTTCCTGATCCTCAAGTTGATCCAATTATTCCAGGCGCTCACGTTACAATAGATAAGGTTGGTATTGCACCAGTCGATCTTCCTATTTTGTCAAAAAGACGGGACGGTGATAGCCCACAAGTTTTACAAGCACAAGCATCTTTGTATTGTTCGCTTGACGATCCACACGCGAAGGGATTAAATCTTAGTCGTCTGTATTTGTTAATGCACGAAGCTATTAAAGATCAACTATCTGTTGACGGAATTAGCAATGCGCTTGAGGAGATGGCTGGAAAGAATGGCGCCAATCACGCTTATTGTAAACTGCGTTACAAATATCCTTGGACTCAAAAAGCTCTTCGTTCACGTCAACCACTAACAGATGCTGAACGTGAAGCTGGTGAATATGAGATGGTAGAGGATGGTGATCATCTTCAGAAGATTAGCTTGAAAAAGCTAGAGGGCCACATTGCATATGACACAACTCTTGAAGGTCGTTATATAAAATCACCTGACGGTACTCCTATTTTCAAATTCTATTTGACAATCGTATATGTTTATAGTTCAACTTGTCCGTGTAGTTTTGAACTTGCTCGGAATGCTGAGGAGTTGAGAGGCGCTGCTGCGAATGCTCACTCACAGCGATCAAGAATGGAAACAACAATTGAATTTGATCTCGACAATATTATTTGGATTGAAGATTTAGTTGAACTTCACAGACGGATTATTCCAACAGAAGTACAGGTTGTTGTTAAACGTCGTGATGAACAAGCATTTGCTGAACTCAATGGATCAAATCTTTTGTTTAGTGAAGATGCGGTTCGACTGATGTATGAGGGTCTCGATGAGTGGTTTAATGAAGGACGTATTCATGATTTCCGAATCGTAACTAATCACGAAGAGTCATTACATCCTTGGAACGCCATTGCATTAACATCTAAAGGAATTAAAGACGGATTAAGATAAGACCGTTGATTTTTCCTAAAAAGTCTGTAGAGTCATACATTAATAATTTTAAATGGGTATGACCCATACAACTTACAATTAATAGGAAATACAATGTCCAATTATATTCTCACAGTCGGTCCTTCTGGTAAGGCTACTCGTTACTGCTCACAACGTGCAGTTTCACGCGTACTGACAGGCGACGGATCTGACAACCTTCGTGGTACTGTCAAACGTCGTCTCGAAGCAGGTGGTGGTTTTATAGGTCGCGTTTGGGTTCAGAGTTCTGAAATCAGCTCAATCGTTCGTCCTCGTCTTGCCAAGTAGTTAAGAAGCTGGTACCATCGCCGTACCTCCACGGTTGATATAAGCATCTTTCTTTGGTGCCAGCTTCGTTATTAATCTAAATACCTCATGTTATTAAAAATCATAGGAAAGAATATTCAACTCGACGTCGGTGAGATGGAAATGTTGAAATATTTGATGGAAGGTGCTGAATTAACTGAACAAGAAGCACTATCTGAGGTAATCAATTACAAACGTGAACAAGCTCTGTTGCACGAAGGATTAAATAACTGGGAATTAGCTCGGCATCTGCTTAAATCAATTGATGAATGGGATGGTTCACGAGAACAAGAATTCAATGAAAAAATTGAAGCCAAATTCAAGGATGTTAAAATCATAATATAATCGAATTACCTAAACTACCTTACAAGCTTAATGAGTTCGAACCCACCTGATAAATATACAGGTCCAAATCTTTAAGGAGAACACAAATGCATTTTGAAGTTGAAACACATGATCCTAAACAAGAATCAGTCGCAACACCGATTCCATCAATAACTGTTACCGATGAAGCAGCAACTCAAGTACAAACACTGTTAGATGAGATGGATGATGAGTTTGCAGGGCTTCGTATATTTGTACAAGGTGGTGGTTGTTCTGGTTTTCAATATGGTTTTACTTTTGACGAAGATATCAACGATGATGATGCAGTCATTGAACAGAATGGTATCAAGTTTATTGTTGATGAGTTGAGTTATCAGTATTTGGTTGGTTCAATTATTGATTACAAAGTAGAAATAGCAGGAGCACGATTCGAAATTTCCAATCCAAATGTACAAAGCACTTGCGGTTGTGGATCTTCATTCGGTGTATAAGGAGAACTAATATGTGTCCATTGTGTTACATTCCATGGTTAGTAGCTCTGCTTGGTGCATTAGGAATAGGTGGCATCCATATATGGGTTGATCAAAATCCAGTATTGTCTTTTGCTTTATCTGGAGTATTTGTAGTTGGTATGTGGTACGGTGGTAAAAAGCTTTGGACTTATTACAAAAACAAATCTTGTAACACTTCATGTTCTAAGGACTGAAATCTGACTCATCATGCAAACGCTAGCTGTACTAATTTCTGGTAACGGTAGTAATCTTCAATCCATCATTGACACAATTGGAGCTGATAGAATCAGTGTTGTAATCTCCAACAATGCTGATGCGTATGGACTGATCCGCGCACGAAAACACAACATTGATACACTCGTTATCAATCACCAATTATATAATTCTCGTGATCAATATGATCAAGCATTACAGGAATGTCTTCAATGTTATGATCCAGATTTCATTGTCCTTGCTGGATTCATGAGAATACTAGGTTCTGATTTTGTTCAACAGTATGAAAATAAAATTCTTAATATTCACCCATCTCTCTTACCAAAATATAAGGGATTGAACACATACCAACGGGCACTAGATAATAATGAAACAGAGCACGGAGTTAGTATTCATCTTGTTACAGCAGAGCTTGACGACGGTCCAATACTGATGCAACAACGCTATAAGATTGAGAAAGGGGACACAGTAGAAGACCTTCAAGAAAAGGGCCACAAACTTGAACACCGTATGTATCCCAAATTAATACTGATGTTACTGTCTAAAGACTACCGAATTGTTGAACATCTCGGTGAATTCTTCCTAATTTAATTAGTATATCTAGCATGTTGACCTTATTTAAAAATTGTGTATAATCACCCTAATGAAAGAAACTTTGAAATCACCGTTGCGCGTAATAACTGATCTCGGTATTCCAACCGACAGTATTATTCATGCCGTTCAGCACATACAATCTCAAGACGAGACTCACCATTATAACATATTCGGACCCTATAGTCAACAGGAATATGAGCAAATGATTACAGAAATCATGGGGTTAGAAGACACTCCTACATATGATTCTTGGAAAATTGCTCGAGTGTATTTCGGCTATACTGTTCAAGAAACCTTGCGAGTGTTTAACACTGGTGAGCGACCTGATATGGACGACTTGTGGATAGAAATAAATCGACGCGCTGAACACTTTATGAAGAATCAGCCATGGGCGATTAAAGACTATGCCGCAGAAGCTGCAGAGGAAGATCAAAAACTTGACGCTTCTGGTAACCCGAAACAAAAGAAAGGTGCTAAGAAGGAAGCAGCGAAAAGAGTTTGGGATGACAATTTTGACAAACAAAAAACAATGGCTCGTAAAGAGTGGATCGCTTTGTTGTGTGAAGAGGTTGGATTATCTCCAGCAGCTGCATCAACATATTACGCTAATTTGAAAAACGGAAAATCATGATATTTGTAGGATTACTCATCATGTGGTTGTTTTTAGGCTTTGTAATTGCTGGTGTCGCTGGGCTAACAATGTCATTTAACAGACACTGGTTTTCACCAAAATGGTTTATACCATTTGGCCCATTAGCTATAATAGTATGGATTATTTTAAAATATGGGAAAGTATAAAAAAGTCTTTGAACCCGCTAAGGGACGAAATCGCGACGATATCTGGAAACAAAAGTATTGGAACAAATGGTCCTTTGGTCGTAAGTGTTTACACGTACTTTGGGTAATAGTAGCGATTACTATTACCATCAGCATGTTTCTCGGATTTGCTTACCTCGTATTAATATACTTCGGAATCTTAGGATACCTCCAACACATTCGTGATGAAATTCTTCTCGAATTCGCCCACTGGTTATTTGACTAATGTTTAAGGACTTCTTTGGTGAACAAATGTGGGACAATATTGCTATTACAATTTCAGTAATGGGAATGATGTGCTTACCTATATTGGACTTCCTCGGATACATCTAACCCGCTTGACATAAAATTCTATTTCGTGTAATATACAAGAATAACTATAAATTGGATATGGCATGGAAACAGAAATCATAGAACAACCACAACACACAACTATTTGGGTAACTTTTCAAAAGGAAGGAATCCACTGTTATCCTGCAGCAAAGGATTTGGCTGGTGTTGAATTTCTTCAACATCCACATCGACATATGTTTCACTTTGAAGTAGAACTTGAAGTGTTTCATGATGATCGTGATGTTGAGTTTATCTTATTCAAGAGAGAATTAGAAAATTTATATAATGAAGGCATTCTCGAACTAGATCACAAATCTTGTGAAATGTTAGCACGAGACATTGTCAATTACATCAAGATGACATATCCGGATCGTGATGTCACTGTTTCAGTATCAGAGGATGGTGAGAACGGTGGAAGAATTCGATACAAAAAACCAATTATAATAGGGATGGAAGAATAATGTTAGAACGAAACGCAACCCCACAATTCTGTATAATCACTCCAACTGCACATCTAAGGTTTCATGCAGAACAATCTTCAATGCATCTCGTACTTGCACATCTCGTTGACACAGATAAAGAGTATGCAAAATATTATGCTACAAACTCCAAATTTAAAATCATGGATAATGGAGCATTTGAATTAGGTGAATCTTATGCACCGGAGAAATTAGTTGAACTAGCACAGAAATGTAAAGCTGATGCAATCGTCCTTCCAGATTATCCTGGCCAACCAGCAGAGAAAACGATTGAAGCAGCGATCGACCTTATACCACAAGTTAAGGATGCAGGATTTGCAACATTTTTCTGTCCACAAGCACCAGTGGGTGAAATAAATGAATGGATCGACGCATATACTTGGGGTGCCAAAAATGATAACATTGACATCATTGGTATGTCAATCTTAGCTATTCCAAATGCACTTCCGTATATTCCAAAAGCATATGCTCGTGTTGTTATGACACAAATATTAATTGATCGTGGTGAATTCAACTTTGAGAAGTATCATCACTATCTTGGATTAAACGCAGGACCAAATTTAGAACTACCAGCATTGATTAAGATGAATGCAATGGACTCGTGTGACAGTTCCAATCCAGTTTGGATGGGAATTCTAGGTCACAGATATTCTGGTAACACAGACAGTTTCCTCTCAGTGGCCAAAGTGAAGAAGGAAGTTGATTTTGATTATCCGTTGACAACAGACAAAACAACATTGGATAATATTCAACACAATATTAATATGACATTGGAATTGATGAAATGACTGACGCAGAAAAAATTAAGACGATGATAAATTGAAAGAAGAATTAAGAGAAACAATTCTAATCAAACGAACAAAATTATTAGAATCGTTTCAGACTCAAGGATTTATGGTGTAAGATGAGTACACATACTTCAACTCGAAAGGGTACTCCAGTTCTTTGCATTATGAAAGACGGAACTCACATCGAAGGGAAGTTTAACGATAAGAAAAAAGGCATCATCATTTTAGATGGTGGTGTAAAAGTAAAAATAAAAGACCTTCGGGCCATGACAATAAGAAAATTAAAAGGAGAAGTACAGAATGTTCATCAATCCAAAGACAGCGATAAGTGAAGGCTGGATAACTGGAATTGTAGACCCAGAAAAACAAATTCAACCCAATGCAATAGACTTCACAGTTGATAAAGTATTCTCGGTAGCAGCATCCAATGCATTTGTCATCAGTGAAGCTGGTAAAGTAATGCGTGGTGGTGCTCCGTACCTTCCTGTTGAAGATAGAGCATCTAAATTGGAGTTTTGGAACTTTAAAGAAGGGACAATGTGGGATTGTTTATCTGATGTATATGTTAAAGTACCTGATGGTGTTGCATGTATGTTGGTTGCTCGTTCCACATTCACACGAAATGGATTGTTCTTAACGTCTGGTCTTTACGATAGTGGCTTTGAAGGTCACGTCGGATTTGTTTTACACAACCGAGCAGGATTGGCTAAGGTTGGAACTGGAACACGAGTCGGACAAATCATTTTTGTCGAATCACAAAACGCTGGCCAATATGCTGGTGGATATAATCATGAAGCGGGCACACTCGCTCATCAAGGAGAAGAATAATGGCATCCCCAAAAGATAAACCAAGAGGATATTTTCAAAAGATTTTAGCTATCGACTGTGAAACTACTGGGCTTTGTTTTAGTAATGACAGTCCTGTTTACAATTCAGATACAGGTGAACGTCACCAAACAGTTTCGTGGGGTGTAATAATTGCAGATGCTGCTACGCTGAAACCAATTGACGAACTGTATGTTGAAATCAAATGGAACGAAGAAAGTATTCGCCAACGAAAAGAGAATCCTAAGTTTGGTACATTTGCAGAAAAAAAGGTACACGGATTGAAAAAGGCATATCTTGATAAAAATGCTGGAACAGAAGAAGATGCAGTCCTTCAAATCGGAGAACTAATTCTAAAGCATTGGGGGCCAACGAACTCAATTGTTACGTTAGGTCACAATGTACATCTTTTTGATCTACCATTCATACGTGATTTGTTTAGACGACATGGTGTATCATTAAAATTCGGCAATCGCCACGTTGATACTAATTCGATCGGATTCGTTAATTGGAATACTTTTAATTCTGATGACTTGTTCGGCTTATTAGGATTTGAAGAACGTGGAGATCACAACGCTCTTGAAGACATTAAGCAAGCACTAGAGGCTGCTCGTACTTCAAGACTATTATTTAATCAAATGTTAAGAGGGTAATATTATGACAATGAGAAAAATTGGAAATAAATATATTACAGTTGAACATATTTCGAGTATAGAACTTGGTTGCGATGAAGCAGCAAAATTTGGTATGGAAGAGGCTTTCGAAGGAACGATTGCAATAAGTCTTCTTGGTGGTGAACCTATGCACATTATATTGGGGTCAAAGAAAGCTGCAGAACTGGAAGTGGACAGATTGTTGAGACTTGTTTCAGACCGACCACCAGTTTAACGTGAATAAACTACTTCCAAATAAAGAGCTGCATTATTTCCAGGGAAGACTCATTGTATTGGTATGCATATCATACTTCCACTCACTCCACTACTAATTTGGATGGTGTTTTCATAAATACCGTATAATCATTTACGGTATTGTTATGAAACTTTTTGAAATTAAAACATTACAGACTCCTCGCAATTTTGTTGCTAAACATGCCCGCAATAAAACTGGTGGTGGTGCTCATAAACCAAAGAAAGGTGAGAAAGCTTCACGAGAGCGTCAAAAACGCCAGTGGAAGCGTGATATCCGCAGCGTGATTTAAGGTCCTAACAAATCTCCACCCCCTTCCGTCCTACATTTGGACCCATTAATTTTTATAATCGTTGACTTTATTCCCCAAATGTGATAGGCTTCCTCCTAACGGGTCATGCACCCATTTCAATTTTCACAGAGGAAGTATTAATGAGCAACAAATCAACAAGTTTATCGTGGTCAGATCGTCTCGCGCTAATAAACGCGTATAAGCCAAGTGATGCTGCTATATGCAGTGCCTTAAGCATAACACCAGACGAATTGAACACTGCTCGTGATATGGAAGCAAATGGTCATTTTGTTGCAACTAAAGATCTCGATGTTGCCGCATATAGCAATTTATTCGTCGAAGATAGTATCTCAGCTCCAAGTAGTTCAAGTGTTGGTTCTGAATCCATTTCTAAACCAACAACATCTTTACCACCCCAAACCGCTACCAAGGTAGTAGTTGCACCAAAGAAACGTGGTCGCAAGGGTGACAATATTCTCAGAGCATTCTCAGCAATTCCGAGTAATCCAACAGGCGCATTACCGTTCGCTTCGCAACATAATGTGAGCTTGGCAGTCCTCAGACAAGCCAAGAGATTTGATCGCACCGATCTAGGAACTGTTAGGGTCAAGAAGGATAAGGCTACAAAAGAGCTTATGATTTGGCGCGAAGTTAAGTAGCAAATTAATATTTATTAACTAAAAGCGGCACTGGTGCCGCTTTTTTTTGTTTGGGTTGTTGATACTTCACAACTATATGTGTAGACTGACAAGTCTGAATTAACAAACCCTGTGGGGTTTAGGGTATTGTTTAAATTAAAATTAATGTAATAATCATATAACCCCCATGTATTTGAATCAATGAGCCCAGGAGGTTCCTAAATGAATAAAAAAACAGAAATTAGTGAAGAAAATGTCGATCTCAATCGTCGCAAGGCCTTGTCTCGCCTCGGTTTGGTTGCCTCTGTTGCTTATGCAGCACCAGTGTTAATGACTTTGAGCCAATCTGCTAATGCCAACGGTGGCAGTGGTGCTAGTGATGCTAGTGGTGCTAGTGATGCTAGCGGTGCTAGTGGCGGAAGTAACGGCGGAAGTAACGGCGGAAGTAACGGCGGAAGCGGTGCTAGTGGCGGAAGCGGTGCTAGTGGCGGAAGCGGTGCTAGTGGCGGAAGTAA
>Ga0255048_10000189_pt1 | contig 45123 bp, 45 predicted proteins | sample JV7_2_2_MG_FD_183619 | JGI IMG/M metagenome (GOLD analysis project Ga0255048, IMG submission 183619) | Seawater microbial communities from Jervis Inlet, British Columbia, Canada - JV7_2_2 | ecosystem: Environmental > Aquatic > Marine > Inlet | place: Canada: British Columbia | collected 2016-10-06 | reverse complement strand
TACTTCGCGGATACAGGCAAGCTCTGCCCGTATGTCGTTGATCTGAAGACAGGCACCGGGCCAGCTATCGCCAAAGGCGGCAGTCTCGCTTTGATGCTGCGATTCAGTTTCGCCAAGGTGCTGGCTGCAATGCTCTTCGGCTTCGGTCAGGTCATCGGTGCTGTAAGCTTTGTAGCGGTCAACGATAGCAGTCCGGTCAGCCACAAACTTCGGTACCAATATGCCATGGCACTCGGTGAAGGCGTACTCACTGTCAGGGTAGCTCAGGTCATCCATTTCAGGAAAGCCCGTACCGACTGCCAGCTTATTGGCGTGGTCTACTGCCATGATCTCAAACCATGATTCATCGTTGGGTAGCCAGTACTCGACCCCAAGGATGGTATCCATTATCAGGTAGTCCCAGCCGTGACCATCAGGCCAGCGCCCTGTTTCATTCAGGTAGGTTTTAGCATCGTTCCACTGGTCTTGGGTAATCGTGGGATAGTTGTCGTCTAACTCACGATACAGCTCGGGTTGCTCGGTTGATGTCGGCGCTTGTTCAGGCATTGATAGGCTCCCATTGAAGGTTGTAGGTGGTTTTCTCGTAAAAGTATCCACTGCTTACTGGGCAGTTGTTCTGATGAGTGCGCTTGTAGACACCATGCCACTCGGCAAGGCGGATCACACCAGTACTGGATGTGGTCAGGTAGATGTCAGCGCCAGCATACGGCCCGTCGATGCAATGGAACTTTTTCGGTACGTCAGGGCGCTTCCAGCGTGCAAGTACACCAGCCAGTGAACGGCGGCCCTTGCGGTAGCGCTCTTCACTGATACCCAGAAAAGCAGCATCGCCCGCGTAGTCGATAGGTTGTGATTTAGTAGCCATATTGCTCTGCCCTCCTGTCTCTAAATGTAGGTTCAAAGCTGGCATGGTCTGCCTCGCTTGCGATCCACATGCTGCACGACCCTTCCGCGTCGTCATACATAGTGTCTTCAGCTTCATTGAAGGCCAGCAGGTTGGCAGGTATCGTGTACATGCGATCACACTCGCACTGATCACAATCACGGCCCCATTGATATACCCACATAACCCAGTGACCATTGCGCTTGAATCGCACTGACTTGATCAGGGTTAACAGGCGCATGGTTCGATAGTCTTCGGCATCATCACGCACCATTGACCAGCAGGTCTTCGCGCTCTCCAACACGTTATTGATCTGGTAGTCAGCTACGGCACACTGGGCCATCATTGCAGGTAGTGGCGGCATGTAGTTGTGGTGGCGTAGCTGTGAGACTATCGCCAGCTCATGGATCAGCATTTCACTGCTATTCATCTTAGCAGTCCTCGCAGATATTGAGTACATCACAGCCAGCATCTTCAAGCAGGCGTAAAGCCTGACCAAAGGTGTAAGCCTGAATGTCACGCGGGCCAGTGTAAGTGTCAGCGTGATACCAGCGGAGTTTATCGGCGTCGAGAATATCGGCGTGCATGTCAGGCGTGAAGATGTTGAAGTGGTTCATGGTAGGTAGCTCCTATTAGTGAAACAGTTGGGCAATGCCAGCAACAAGGATGGTAGTCATAATCGCCCACGGGTAAGAAATGATGGCAAGGAATAGCAGGGCGCGTATCCACTGCCAGTCGATGCTGTCAGGGCCATGTATCCATTTGCCGCGCCAAGTAACGTAACCAGCGGCTGAACATCGGGGAAGACCAAGGAAGGCGTTCATTAGAAGCCCCCTGTGCAGTCGTCGGGATGATTGATATAGCGGGGAAGTGAGCGAACAAAGCTATCACCATCGACGTGACTATCAACAAAGTTGACATGGTAGCCGTGATGCTTGGCAGCAATCATAAAGGTGGAAAGATCGCAGTCCTCTTCAAGGTATGCATAGCCAGCTTGCAGGTAAGAATAGATGCTGATGTCCTGATCGACGTGTAACTCACGCAGCATGTCTACAGGTACAGCCAGCCACCCGTGACCGCTATCGGAATGGAATGTCAGGGTAATTGACTTGGTAGTAGGTCGGTCGTCAATGATGCAGGACTTGTTGGAATTGATTATGCTCATGTCGTTTACCCTCCGAACCGAACAAGGATAGAGTCGATGAACATATATAACTGAGTGCCAGTGTACCCGATAAAAAGTAGGGCAATGTATTTGAGTGTAGTCATTCGTTTAGCTCCTAATTAACCCAGCGTTCTCTATTCGCTAGTAGTCAAGTGTTCCGGTGGGGATGGTGTGCCTTCCATGCACTGCCTGACTTCCTACAAGTATAAACCATATGCTACACTTGTCAAGTTAATCATTACACTAATTATACAAAGCCTTTATAAACAAGGACTTACCATGTACCGATCCATCCTAAGCGATCCTTTTATCAGGCATACCAATGTATGCCTCTGTATGAGATCGTGGCTTAGAAGAGCGTACACGAAGCCGAAATGAGAGCAGTCCGAAGCTAATCCAGCAATAAGCCTGTATTCCCTATATAGAGCAGACCAGCATACCCGGCAGACTGGAAGAGTGATTGCGGATCAGTTGACGAGCAGACCGATGATGAACACGGGCAGACCGAGAGCGGCACGGCAACCAGACCGGCAGACCGATGGAACCACACGGGAATAAACGAAGATGGAACCGGAATCATTTGCCCGACCCCACCCGCCTGAAATCCAGTCCCAGCGCGGGGGGAGCTATAATACCCTCTCCCCATGCACGCTAGGCTACTTATAATTTTTTGCTGGTAAGCGCTTTAGCGATCCCTTGAAGGTGCTAGTCATACTGCCTATGGCTGAGCCTACTGCTCATGGCATGGTTTTGTGAAGCGCTGTGAAGCGAAGTTAGGGTGAACCGGGATGACTACTGGGGTATTCCCCTGAAAGACTACAGGAGTATTCTTATTGGTTTCCCCCGTGTGTTCCTTGACCAAGGTAACACATTTTTTTGGGGTTTTCCAAATTCTCACATAGTTTTTTCCTATAGTAGAATCCTTTGTTATTGGTATTACCCTTTGTCACTGGATGGTGACATTATTGGGGTGATCTATAGTAGGGTGCCCTGATATAGTTTTTTCCTATACTTGGATTCTTTTGTCACTACCCGGTGACAATCAGCTTTACTTGCATGTTGATAACCTGTGTATATAATCCGGTAAGGGCAATACCGCCCTGAAGTATTATGAATCACATGGGCCTTCGGGTCGATACAAGAGGATGATGATATGTACGGTAAAAGAAATAGTGGCTCAGGTCACAAAACTTCCGGTAGTCACGGCAACGCCAAGATCGGTACGAAGACTTCTCCGATGAAGGCTTACGGCCCTGCGACCAAAGGCGGTAAATCGCCCAAGTCTGCTACGCAGTTCCAAACCCATAAGAAGTAGGGGATGGACGGCCGCAAGCGAAAGCTTGTTCAACGTGCAGCGAGGAACAATGCGGTAGCTCGGAAGAGCCGCCGTGTTGCCTTTGCGAAGAAACTGGAGCAGGCGTATGGCAAAAGCAAAAAGTCCTAAACGGGTAGGGATTGTGGATACTGTTACGGATGCCTACGACAGTGCCAAAACAGCGGTCAAGGATTTCTTCACCCCGGATAAAGGGACACTGGTTGACAAGCTGAAGAACCGCGACAAGGTAGCGGCTACGAGTGTGAAGAAACAAACAGCCCCTGCTACCCCTGCGAAGACATCAAACAAGCCGTTGTACAAGGCTGGTTCCAACCCGTTGCTCAGACCCTCACAGGACACCTTAACACGCGCCCAAGCTGAAAAGATTCGGGCCGACTTACAGGCTAAGAAAGCCAAGGCCAAGAAAAAGGCCGGGAGTTGATATGAGTTCCAATGTACCTACGAAGACACCGGAGTTCGGTGGTAAAACCTATTCCAGACGCTGGGGTGGAGCAGGCGGGATCAAGAAGCTCCTGCAAGCCAAGGTGATGCCTTATTTCAAGACCCGCATGAAGCAGGATGACTCGAAAGCCGTTCTGATGTCAGACCAGCAGTTAGGTGGGGGTATCCGGCAAACCGGGAGCGCCAAGTGAGCGCGACTTTATACTCTAATTCACCCACGCATGGTGAGCCTTCGGGTCAGGGGTATATCGGTCATCGCTCGATGAAGACCGTGAACGGGCGTAGCGTGAACTCCCGAAAACTGATGTCATCCAAGCGATTAGGCCGGAACAACCGTGTATCCGACACCCCCGGTTCCACGGGTGGCAGTGTCGGGGGTGTAGGAAACGGAGCAGGTAGCTATTGATGAAACTTGTTGTCGCAACCAAGAGCGGGCTACCACCAGCCCAGCATAACTTCTGTCATTTTCTGGTGTCTGATCCAAAAATGGACGCAACAGCGGCCTACTGGAAACTGAACCCGGATATCAAGAAAGCAAGTGCCACGATTCAGGCCAGCCGCCTTCTGGAGAAGACCGAAGTACGTGCCTACATATTCACCCTGATGGAAGCGCGTGAGAAACGCATGGAAATGGATCAGGACTGGGTGATTGCACGGCTGCGGGATATCCATGACCGTTGCATGGAAGCGGAACCTGTCTGGAAGTGGGAACGCGATAATGATGAAGGTGATAAAGAGGCGGTACCCGTATACGCAAAATTCGACGCTTCGGGCGCTACCCGCGCCCTTGAACTGATCGGCAAGCATATGAAGATGTTCTCCGAGAAAGTGGATGCGGCGGCAATGAACGTGGTGATGAATATCGATCTCGGCAACGACAAACCAGTTATCGAGGGGGAGTTCAAGCGTGTCGGTTCAAATTGATTACAAGGCGGAGCCAACAGCTTCCAAATTTCACGCAAGCGATAACTTCGTGCGCGGTATCATGGGGCCAATCGGCTCTGGGAAATCCGTAGCCTGCACGATTGAAATGTATGCCAAGTCGGTGGCACAGGAACCACACCAGTACGGTAACCGGTTTATTCGCAAGTCCAGATGGGCTGCAATCAGAAACACCTACCCCGAATTAAAATCAACCACCATCAAGACCTTTGAAGACTGGTTTCCGAGTGAAATCTGTCGAATCAACTGGGCACCGCCGATCACCGGCTACCTGACAGTCCCTTTACCTGACGGAACCATAGTTGAAATGGAGATCATGTTTCTGGCCCTTGACAAACCCGGTGACGTGAAGAAACTACTGTCACTGGAACTGACCGGAGCATGGTTGAATGAAGTACGCGAAATACCGAAACAAATCTTGGACGGTGCTACAGGACGTGTCGGCAGATACCCGGCCAAGCGAAACGGCGGGCCTACGTGGTCAGGAATCATTATGGACACGAATCCGCCGGACGACGATCACTGGTATTACAGTCTGGCTGAAGAGAAGCTACCACAGGGCTATGATTTTTTTCACCAGCCACCGGCCCTGATCGAAAAAGAAGATGGCAGGTATGTACCAAACCCCGAAGCTGAGAACGTAATCAACCAGCCACTGGGTTTTGAGTACTGGCTACGACAGGTATTTGGTAAGGATAAAGACTGGATTTCAGTTTATATTCTGGGCCTGTATGGGTCTATTCATGATGGCAAACCGGTTTACGGGGAGTACAACGATGACATCCATTGCTCGAAAGAACCGCTTGAACTATATAAAGGCGTGCCCTTATATATCGGTTGGGATTACGGACTTACGCCATCCTGTATTGCGGGCCAATTATCCCCCCACGGTCAACTTAGAATTGTCCAAGAATGGTGTACTGAAGACATGGGTATCCGAGAATTTGCCCGAGATATCGTCAAACCAGACCTGACCAACAAGTACAGCGGTATGCAGATGGTATCGGTGGGCGACCCGGCTGGTAAGCAGCGAACCCAGACCGAGGCTAATTCCTGTATGGACATTCTCGCACAGGAAGGGATCACTACCGTGTCGGCCCCGGATGAATCCAATGAAGTCATCGCACGGCTCGACGGGGTACGATACTATATGAAGGGGATGGATCGCGAGGGTCAGCCGAGCTTTATAATCGATCCCAGTTGCCGGAACCTGCGTAAAGGGTTCAATGGTGGTTACAAGTATGAGCGGGTACAGGTGGTCGGTGAGGAACGCTTTAAGGAGCAGCCCGCCAAGAACAAGTTCTCGCACCCGCATGATGCGCTGCAATACCTGTGTGCGCGACTGCGGCATGGCCTGCATATCGTCAAGGCACAACCCCGGCCTGCAAGACGGGTAACTGCCGCCGGGTGGACATAATGGTTCGCATGGTTGATGTTAATGTGCAGCCCGTGATCGACGGCATCAAGTCGAAGCTGTCCGGCCTTGTCCTGTCTGTCAGGGCGCTCAAAGGCAAGGAGGGGCGAAAGTCCGAGGGGCACATACTTATTATTATCACCTGCTTCAATGAGCAGGAAATACAGGTTGATATCGATGTCATGAAAATGCTGGCCGACAAGCACTACCTTGATACCTTGTTTGATGATATCAGCGCGATCAACGAGGCGATGGAAGAACACGCCTTCAATCAACGACGAATCGTAGTAGGACACTAACATGGCTCAATCATCCGCAAGACAATCCTTTGGGCTGGTTCGGGTCATCCCCGGTGCTGATCTACCGCTCGACAACGAACTACCCGAAGAGCTGGAAGAGCTGACACAATCGCAGCTTACGCGACACATCCAGCACCACTGGGAAATTAACCGCAATGCAAAACTACGCATCGAGGAAGGATTGCTTGAAGACCTTCGTGCGCGTAACGGTGAGTATCACCCGGTAAAATTACAGGCTATTCGGAATCAGGGCGGCAGTGAAATCTACATGTTCATCACGGCTACCAAGCAGCGGGCCGCAGCTAACTGGATCAAGGATATTGCCCTGCCTGAAGATGGCAAGGCGTGGGGTATCGAGCCAACACCCCTGCCCGAACTACCACCATGGGCGGTCAAGCTGGTATCCGAGCGGGTAGAGGCTGCTGGCGGCGGCGAGCTGGAATTTTTACAGTTGCAGGAATATCTGGCGCTTGAAATGAATGAGCAGGCCAAGCTATCGGCCCAGAAAATGGAGCGCAAGATTACCGACCAGCTTGCTGAGAGCAAGTTCGCCGGTACCATGAATGAACTGATCGATGATTTTTGTACGTTTAGTGCCTGCATCCTGAAAGGCCCGTTTCTGAAAAATCGCACGACCCTGAAGTGGAAGCAGAATTTCGGCTCCATGAAGCCCAAAATCACCAAGGAATTGCAGCCAGAGTTCATTCGTGTCAGCCCGTTTGATATTTATCCAAGCCCTGAAGCGAACAATGTTAATGACGGCCACCTGATCGAGCATATACGCTTCGAGCGCGGTGAGCTGTACAACATGATCGGTGTACCCGGCTACAAAGATGAAGAAATCAGGAATGTTCTGGTTGAGTACAAGACCGGTCTGCGCCAATGGCTGTGGAACGATACCGAGCGTAACGAAAACGAGAACCACTTCCACTGGTGGCGTGACGGCAAGAACGGACTGATCGACGGACTTCATTACTGGGGGCCGGTACAGGGGTCAGACCTGCTGGAGTGGGGTATCGAAGTTGAAGACACCGAAGCCGAGTACCAGATCGATGCGATCCTGATTGGACGCTACATTATCCGGGCAACCCTGAATAACGATCCACTGGCACGCCGACCTTACCACAAGGCTTGTTATGACCCGATACCGGGTGCGTTCTGGGGTAACTCGATCAGATACCTGATGAATGATATTCAGGAGTTCTGTAACGCGACCGCCCGCGCACTGGTCAACAACATGGGTATGGCGTCCGGCCCTATGCTGGAAGTGAACTACGAGCGCCTTTCCCCGCTGGAGAACGCACTTGAAATCTACCCATGGAAGGTCTGGCAGACCAAGGGTAGTGAAATGGGCGGTGGCTCAGCCCTGCAATTTTTCCAGCCTGACTCCAATGCGAATGAATTGCTGACCGTCTATGACCGGTTTGAGCAAAAAGCCGACGATGCGACCAGTATCCCGCGTTACAGCCACGGCAACGACAAGGTAAGTGGTGCGGGTAGTACTGCATCCGGCCTGTCCATGCTGATGAACTCAGCCGCGAAAGGCATCAAGGCCGCGATTGGTACCTTTGATTTCGGGGTAACCAGTCCTGCAATCGAAATGATGTACTACTACAATATGATCACGACCAATGACAAGTCCATACAGGGCGATGCGAAGATCGTCGCACGCGGGGCTAACGCGCTACTGCTGAAAGATATGGCTCAGTCCCGGCGTAACGAGTTTCTTGCCATCACCAATAATGAAATTGATATGCAGATCATCGGTGTTGAGGGCAGGGCCGATATTCTCCGGGCTACCGCGAAGGACTTCGATCTTGAAGGCATTGTGCCGACTCGCGAGGTCATACTTGAGCGCCAGAAACAAGCTGCCGAGAATCCACCGCCTGATCCAGAACAGATCAAGGCTGAAGCTGCCATGGCACTGGAACAGGTCAAGCAGCAAGGTGAGAGCCAGCGCTTGGCAATCAAGTCTGAAGCTGATCAGGCCACTGCTGAGCTGGAAGCTAACAAGATGATCATGAATAAAGAAATCGAAATGGCTAAGATCGAGGCGAAGAAACAGGCGCAAATGGATAATCAGGCCCGTGACGAAGCCCAGAAAATCCGTATGATGCACGAAGAGACAGCACGCATCATTGAACGGAACGAAATCAATTCCGAAACCGACCTGATAAAACATGAGCGGTTACTGGAATTGAAGGATAAGGAAATCGAGGCAAAGGCTTCAGAGCCTGAGTCTACCGAGGCACCAGTAGCGAAGGAATCTAAAGAGCCGATGGTTCTTAATGTGGTCATTGATAACACTTCGGGAAAGGTCAAGAAAACGATTAAAATTAATCGTGACAAGGATAAGATGATGAGCGGGATCGAGTCGGTTGAAGAGCCAGCCTGATCCAATTTTGTAATGCAGTAAGTAGGAGAATAGAAATGGCACGTTACGAAAACTTAAATGTACGCGAACTGGTTAGCCCTACCGGCAAGCCGGGTGCCCCGGTTATACCCACATACACGCTGGCAACTGTCCCTGACGCGACTTTGTACACTGGTCAAATGATCATTGTCAGTGACGCGACTCCGCAGGCGCTTTGCTGGAGTGATGGTACAAACTGGATCGCAACTGACGATGGTACCGCTGTCGCCTAATGGGTATCTGACCCGGACGTATTATCCGGGCCATACTTTTGGTACTTTGGTGATTGGAGGGGAAACCTTTCACACCATCGAGCGACCGTGGTTGGATAACCAGCGCAATGTGTCCTGTATCCCTTCGGGGAAATACAGGGCCGTTTATTTACCCCGGTCTGCATCCGGTAAGTATCGCAGGGTCTGGCATTTAAAGCCTGTCGATCAGCGAACCGGGATACTGGTGCATAACGGTAATCTGGTGCGACATACCAAGGGTTGCCTGATTCTCGGTAATTCGAAAGGCACCTTGGCTGGACAGCCTGCTGTGCTGGGCAGTAGAACGGCGATGCGGCGATTGCTGAACCTGCTCGGGCAGAATGAGTTCAACCTTGAAATTATAGGAGAGCATAATGCTTGAAGGTATTTTGGGTTTGATGACATCGAGTGGCCTCGGGGCCATTACGGGTTTGATTGGTGGTATCTGGCAGAAAGTCGAGCAGCGCAAGCTGGTCAAGGAAGAGAACCGACATGCCGAGGAAATGGCACAGATCGATATTCAGTTACAGCAAATGGAGAACGAACAGGCTGTACTGATGGTTGATAAACAAATTGAACAGGCTCAGGCCGAAGGCGCTATTGCGGTAGACATCAAGGATGCCGATGCCTTTGTTGAGTCAATGAAGGCTGCAAGCAAGCCGAGTGGAAACCCGTGGATCGATGGTGTCAAGACAGCGGTTCGCCCGGTACTGACCGGTGTGCTGTTGTACTTTAGCTGGGATATCTATGACCAGCTTGGAACGATTATCGGCGGTCTGGAAAAGCTTGACCCCTTGATGGCACAAGAACTGTATGTTTACGTTGTACATTCACTAATATTTTTGACTGTCACAGCAGTAGCGTGGTGGTTTGCCAGTCGCGGTGAAAAAGCTGTGGCTGCTATCAAGGGTATGATTGGTAAATAGTAGTGGCTGACGAAAACCACAAAGACTGGCGTATCGCAATTGAGCAGGATATACGCCAGAACATCGCCCACACTGCCAGCCTTGAAAGCAAGGTTGAAGGGTTGGCGATTGCTGTTGATCGGCTGATCCATGTAGTAGAACGGCAGGCAACCCCTGCCACGGCAAACTATATTTCAGCGGCTGCACTGTTGATCGTAGTCGTGGTTGCCATTGGCGGCATGTGGGGGTCGGGCTACGTGCGCGACCTCAACCGCATGGAAGCTGAGATTATTTCACAACGTGCATGGCAACAAGACCATGATATCCGGGTGGTAGGACTGAACGCCGCCCAGTGGGAACGCATCAAGGCGAATGAACGTGCGATATATGGCGCATCATCCCCTGTAGAATTTGGGAAGGCTGTCGGTTCGGGCGAATGAACTACATGAACATCGTGCTGGTGTACGGTGCCATTTCCAGTGTGGCAGTTCCTGCCGGGTTTGGTCTTGACTACTGGGCGAGACATGAGTTCATCACGGTTGGTGGGCAACTGAAGTCAGATATTCGGGATGTAAAAGCCCAGATCAGGTCATTGGAGTATGACAAGCAAAACGGTACGGCCACCGCGAAAGACCTGTGGCTATTAGATCAACTTTACGGTGACCTTGAGGACTTACAAGATGAGCAAAATAACTAAAGAAATGATTGTGGATAAACTGAAAAACCTGACCAAGAGAGAAATCTTGCTGGCTGTTGTTGTTATTGCCATACTGGCGGGAATCATCCAGTCCTTTTTTGGTGAAGCTGAAGCCAGTGGCTATACACCCCCGGCTGTAACTACCACCAATGTCACGAATATTACCGGGGTGGAAGGCAACGAGTTCCATTCCTATATGGCAGCAAACATGGCTGCTGACGCGATCCACTGCACCACCAGTTCGCGCAAGCACCAAATGGGTGTCGGCATGGGCAACAGTGAAGGGCACAACGGCTTTGCTGTCGGGTACTGCAATAGCATCGAGTTCAAGGGTAAGCCCGTTATGCTCGGTGTCAAGGCGACTACTGCGACTGATACCAAGCCGACTTACAGTATTGGAGTAAATTGGACATTCGATTAGATGGATGAACCCGCTAAAGATTACACCGAGGACGCTGAAACTGTAGTCCTGTCACGCTGGGATAAGACCAAGAAATGGATCGAGATCGTCATGGCTACCAAGAAAGTTGCCATGCTGGTCTGGGGTTTAATCGTCACTACCGGTGGTTCGCTGGTTGTTGGACAGGTCACCGATACCAAGCCGATTCGCGATGCAGCGGTTGCTGTCGGCCTGATCGATGCTGTTGAGACACCAGTTGGTAACCAATCGGTGCCTGAAACCGACCTGAGCGCCTACGCTTTAAAGGGCCACACGCACCCCCTGCCCCCGCACACGCACCCCGAGTACGCGCTTGTTGATCATGTTCATCCATCGGTTGCGTCCACTGGTGGGCTTTCTGGGGCGACCAGAGAGGCAATCCGCGCTGAAATAATAGATATACTTCCCCCGAATCACCGGAGCCTGCATTGACAGCCTACGCAGTTCCAGAAGCCGCTGCCTCATTTACCGGGCTAGGTGTTTGGCGATATCGTACTGAGATAGTTGCACCACCAGCGTCCGGGCAGTTGCGATTTAATAATGCCGACATTTCATTAGCGACCGAATTTTACCTACACGAAACTAACGATGATGGTGTCGATGTAGCCACCTTTATGGCACTGCTGATGACTGAAGGTTCGACGGCCTATATTCAGGATCGTACCGATGCCGACAAGTATGTCTTGATCGAGCTTGGCACCAATGTTGACAACGGTGTTTACCGCACCTTCCAGATCGCCAGTGTCCTTGAGGGAAGCGGTGGTGAACCAAGTCAGAATACTCAGGTTGCCATTGTCGCCAGTTCAGGGGTGGGTAGTGCCCCCGGCAACGTCTTCAAGGTTGGTATTCCCGTTGACGATCAGATCGGTATCTGGACTGGTGACGGAACGATAGAAGGCACGAATACCTTTCGCATGGATGGGTTCGGTGGGGTCATTATCGAGTCTGTTTTCCCTGCTCTGACGCTTGTAGAGACAGGGGTTACTGCCAACAACACTTCTTGGACATGGCAGGTCAACGCCCAAGCTATGAACTTGGCCCTTTGGGATGATGCCTTTACTACATCCGCCCACATCATCACCATTCAGCGTACTCTGAATGTTGCTGACTCAATTCTCTATGACATAAGTGCTGTCACTTTCGACCTGACTGCGCTCGGTGACTTTCACATTCTCAATGCAGTTGAGGTTGATCTGCAAGCAAATGTGGTGCGGCTCGATGCCCCAGAAATTTACCTGACTGGTGATACCACTGGCAAGTTCCTTCCGTTGCAAGGGCAGTACGGGTCGGTAATGGTCAACGGCCAATCGGACAATGCAACAGCCGGTGGTCTTGTTGGGTATTCCATTGGCGATGCTGCCGGTCAAGGCGCGTTCGGTATGCTCTATCACGATGTCGCAGCGCGTGGTGGCTTCTTTGATATGGCGTTGAACCAGTGGTTCATTCAAGCGTTCAGCGGAAGCAACACCTATATCTATTACAACGGAGTGTTCAAGTTATTCACGACCAACACCGGGGTTCAGGTTAACGGTAATGTGAGCGCGACAAACATTGGAGGCATCCTTCAACAGAACCTTGTTGACAAGTCTGCCGTTGAATCTATCGCAGGGGCGTGGACATTCAATGGAGATGTGGTTACTACTGCTGACATTCACTTTCAAGGTACAGTCACTTGGGAACTTTCGGCATTTGCAGAGTTCAATCCCGGCCCGACAGGTAACTTCGGACAGTTTCAGGATTGGAGTACTGAAACCGACTTCAATGCCGAGCCTGATTTTTGGGGCTGGACGTTTGTTCGAGGCTCGACTAATGGCCCACCCACGGCCAGTTCAGGAACATTACATTGGTTCCGACAAAAGGTTGCGATGGGTTTGTTCGGTAAAGGATTTGATCCGGGCGATTACAACATTGAAATGGCAATGCCCCGCACGATCACCAACGGTGCGGAAATGTGGGTACGGAGAACGGTCAATGGCATACCGACTGCTTGGACGCAGATGGGCGCACGACTTGACTCACTACTGGTACGGGGGGATGCAGTAGTTCAAGGCACGTTTACGTCACTCGGCATTGACGACAATGCTACTACTGAGGTCATGGAGATAGCGGATACCACGCTATCCATCGGCCAGAACGATGCAAACAGTTTCGGCATCAGGCGAAAGACGGATACGGGGCTTCTCATTATATCTGGCGGATCGACAGGAGACAACGGCGCAGCGATCTGGCTTTACGGTGGGGTCATGGCCACCAACCCCGGAGATATGCTTCTTCAAAGTGATGGTGAGATTTGGCAGGAATGGGACGAAGCTGGTGGTATCTGGAATCTGTATACAGGGACAGGGCTCAAGACTCTTGGGCTTTCGGTTGCTGCCAATCAGGTCGCATCTTTCGCAAATGACATTTTGTTTACCGAGGCTGCCGATCATACTGGAACACCGGCTGCTGGCAATGGTCACGTATGGCTGCGTAATGATGCTCCGAATAATCTTATATTCACAGATGATGCTGGTACGGATCAGGTTCTAAACAACAAGATAATTCAGATTGTTGATGATGTGGAAACCATCAACATTAATGGAACGACCACAATACCTGATGATGATACGATTCCTCAGATCACCGAGGGCTTTGAGGTAATGACGGTAGCCATTACGCCGAGGAACACAGCCCACCGATTGAGAATTGAGGTTGTTGTAAATTTGGCACACCAAGCATTTCCAGTTACATTCGTCGCCGCCTTGTTTCAGGATTCTACCGCTGATGCTTTGGCGGTCGCTGCTCACTACCAGTCGGCATCAAACAGGCTGACTAACATATCGTTCAGTTTTGAGATGGCCGCGGGTACAATATCTTCGACCACCTTTAGAGTTAGAATTGGAGCCACTACTGCCGGAACAGTTACCTTGAACGGTACTTCAGCTGGCAGGAAATACGGTGGAGTCTTAACGTCCTCAATTACAGTCACGGAGTTTGAAATCTAATGCCATCAATTACAATTAACTTCACCCAAGCACAAGCCCAGCGTATCAGCAATGCTTTCACCAGCATCCTGCGACCACTTGACGCGAACAAAGACCCTCGTCAGGCGACAGCAGATGACATTAAGGCGTTTCTTGTTGATGAGCTGCGTCAATCTGTACGCCGCCAAGAACGAATCGAAGCACAGCAGGCACATGAAAGCGGAATCGTGCCGCTCGATTTGACCTGATACCAGACCCACCAACATAACAAGTGAGGAAAATATGAACGACAAGGCAAGAAAAATAAACGCGGCACCACAGCCAGCAGATAGTGTTCCGAACGAAGCGGTTAAGCAAGCGATAGCCGATACCAACGCGAAAGCGCCACAACCACAGATGATCAGGGCCGCTGTTGTGCCTGAACAGATTATGCAGGGGCTTATCGATGCCTTGCGTGACCATGTTCCGCACAAGGTGGCTGATCCACTATTGGTGGCAGTTAAGACTGTGCAGTACGGCAACTTCCCGGTGACTAACAGGTCGGAGTAAACCATGTCGAACTTCACTTCCTATTTCGCCAGTTTCGGTTCCAGCAAGACCGGGATCGCAACTGTCGGGTATGAGCAAGTAGGTGCTGCTGGTGCGTCACTGGTTGCCCGCACGACTACAGGCGTGTACGAATTAGGCGGTGGAGTTTACGGGGTTGATATTGTACTGGCGGCAGGCTGTCGGTCGATACTCTGGGATACGGGTGAAGCTGTTCCGATATTCGCCACCGAAGACGTGATGGAAAATTACATCAAACAGTTAATACTGAACAAGCGGCATACCAACCCATCGACCGGGAAGCACACTTTGTTCGAAGAGGTTGATGATGCGACCATACTGGTCGAGGGCGATATCTTCGAAGACATTGCGGGCACCATCCCCTACAGTGCTATCAGCACGGGTGTAGATCGAAAAGACAGGATGTCGTAATGCCAATGCTGCTTGCTACTGATGGTCTGGGTAAGACTACTGGATTCTTAGCAACCGATGGGCTTGGTGTAAGATTTCAGGTTATTGATTTTGGTGGTAGCCAGTTCCAGCGGCTAGTACCAATCAGTGAGTTATTCGATGATATTGTTAAGCCAATTACGCAGACCATGTATCTGCCTCAAGACGCCGACCGGGAAGTGGAAGACGTTGAGTTGGAAATTGAAGACCAAACTTACAACCTCAAACCATATCAGACACCAACTGAATTTATTGACGCGGCACCGGGAGTAGAGGCTGCAATCAAGCAGGCTGTGGAAAAACTGGGTATAAGTGAACGAAAAGCCCGCAGAGAGCTGTTTAATAGAGTGCTGAAAGAGCGAAAAAAGGTTGAAAAAATCAAGGAATCGGTGTTCAATGACGATGATGAGATTATTGCCATTCTGATCGCGACTGATGATTTATAGACCCGATGAGAAAACATTGCTGGCATTTGCCAATTTAAAGGGCAATCAGAATTTTAAAATGATCTTGCTATGGTTAGCAGATTGTTTAGCCAGAACCCGTGAAGACGGCAGTACGGCGAAAGAAGAATACATGGTGCGTTGGTGCCAAGGGCAGTCTCAGGACTTGAACGAAATCCTGAAGGTAGCCGAGGACTCAAAGCGCTTGTAGCCGATCACTCAATGGGTGTCCGTAATACGACCACATCTTGAGAGTTTGGCGTAACCTCCCCGCAGGGGGATTTTCATAATCCGGCCAAGCCGACCATTATTGGAGCAACTGATGGCATTACCCAAGGCGGTACAGGAACAGGCAGATAAAGCATTAGCACTTCAGAACCAAATCGCAGGTAACCCACCCGTAGCGGCGGTACCTGACGGTGATGATCCAGCTCCAGCCTCTGATCAGGTGGATTGGGAAAAGCGGTTTAAGGGGATGAAAAAGGCCCATGACAAAACCGTCACTGAATTGCGCAACGACAAAGAGGATTTACTGGCTCGGGTTGAAGCACTTGAATCCAAACCGGAAATACCTGAAACGCCTGCGGCGCAGGCACCTGTCTTCACTGAAGCTGAAATTGAAGAGTATGGTCAGGATTTCTTGGATATGGTGACAAGGGTAGCCGAAGCGAAATCAGCAGGTACCTCAACTGTTGCAAGCGAATTGAAGGAGTTGCAGGGCAAATTTGATGACATTACTCAGTCACAGGTCAGAAGTAGGGAAGACGATTTTTACGACTACCTGAACAAAACTGTACCGGGCTGGGAAGATGTCAACGAAGATGAGAACTTCCATGCTTGGTTAGCCGAAGAAATGCCGCTGACAGGCAGACAAAGGCAGGTCTTTTTGTCCGATGCTCAAAAAAAGTTCGATGCTAAAACTGTCGCAAGTTTCTTTATCTCTTGGAAAGGTAGGTCAGGTGATGTGAGTCATTACCCAGACACCACAACAACATCCAATGTGTTACCGGATGGTGGTGAGGGGGATGCTAATGTGATCCTTTCCAAGCAGGCAGTCACGCAGTTTTACGACGATTGCAAGCTCGGTAAGTATAAGGGTCAGGATGAACTCAAACGCCAGATCGAAATGAAAATCTTCCGAGCGACAAGTGAGGGCCGTGTGCGGTAACCTACTTGTGGCTCCTGCGAATAGGAGTCAATCATGGCTGGTATTACAAGATCGGCATCGGACTGGCAGAACGCCGCAGCGTATCCATCGCTGGCGTCCGATTCCACATCCAAGTTTATCCCTGAAGTATGGTCAGGCAAGCTGGTAGAGAAATTCTACACGGCGACCGTTTTCGGGGCTATTGCGAACACCGACTACGAAGGTGAAATCAGCGATTACGGTGATACAGTTATCATTCGTAACACCCCAACATTGCTGATCAACAACTACCAGATCGGTCAAGCGCTTTCTTACGAAACCCCTGAGCAGGCTAACACCTCGCTCGACATCAACAAAGGCAAGTACTTTGCGTTCACTCTCGATGACGTGGATGCGATGCAGGCCGATATCAACCTGATGGACGACTGGGCCGAGGACGCTTCGGAACAGATGAAAATCGCGGTTGACCTTGATGTTCTGACCAACATCATCACCGATGTTGTTGCGGCCAATAAAGGCCAAACTGCTGGTGCAATCTCCGGCGATATCGATCTGGGCGCTACTGGCACCAATGGTTCCAATGCCGTTTTGGTTGATGCCACCAATATCCTCGATTACATCATCGACATGGGTACTGTTCTGGATGAGCAGAACGTCCCTGAGACTGGCCGCTGGCTGGTTATGCCCGCATGGATGATCGGACGGATCAAGAAGTCTGATCTGAAAGACGCATCGCTGGCAGGTGACAGCACGTCGATTGCCCGTAACGGTTTGGTTGGCATGATAGACCGGTTTTACATCTATCTGTCGAACAACATCGTCGGCATCACCGAGGGTACGGCAACTCTGTATAAGCCTATTGGGGGTCACAACGCTGGCCTGACATTTGCCGCGCAAATGACCAAGATGGAAACTTTGCCTAACCCGGACACTTTCGGCCAGTTAATTCGTGGCTTGAACGTGTACGGCTACAAGGTAATTCAGGGCGCTTACCTGACAACAGGTGTTGTCAAAAAAGTGTAAAATGATGGCCCCGGCCTAGCTTTACGGTCGGGGTTTTTTTACTACTGGAGAGTGACATGAGTTTAAGAAGCCCAGCGGGTGAGTCGTTTTATGTGTTAGATCGTCATTCCGGCAATGAAATCTTAGTTACTGCTGATGTTCAATATGAGTTCCGCGACTCATGCAGGTATATCCGTTTGGATAAACCAGCACCAGCAAGCACCCCCGATGTAATCGAAAAGGCTAAGGAAAAAGGTACTGCACGGCAGGCCAAGAAAGCGGATACGGCGAAACCGAAAAAGAAAAAGGCGGTTAAGGAAACCTGATGTTAGCCTCGGACATTATCTCCGAAGTTAACAAACAGCTAAACGATGTAGGACAGGTAACTTGGGACGAAGCAGCGCTGTTTGATTACATTGATTCTGCACAGCAGATGATTGTATCGATCAGGCCGGATGCCAACTCACAAACCACCGTCATGCAGATGGTTGCTGGTGCCTTACAGTCGGCACCGGCAAATTCCATCAGGCTGCTTGATGTAACGCGGAACATGGGAACTGATGGCCTGACAGCGGGTCGTCAAGTGCTTGCCTGTACGGAAGAAGCACTTGACCTGTTTTCATTCAATTACACTGCTGCTGTACAGGCAGTGGCTGTAAAGAATTTCACCTACGACGACCGCGCACCGCGCACTTTTTACGTCGATCCACCTTCGGATGGCACAGGCTACCTTGAGGTTAAGATATCGATTGTGCCAACCGCAATAGCCGCTCCCGGCGATACGCTCGATCTGCGCGATATCTACAAAAGCCACATTGTTCAGTGGTGCATGTACAGGGCGTATGCCATTGAATTTGATTCGCGTACCAGTCAGAACAGGGCGGCGATACATGAGTCATCCTTCTATCAAATGATGGGTCAGAAGTTCCAACGCGATGTCCTGTTTACCCCAAGCGTGGAGACACAGGAGAACGCAAGTGGCGGTTAATTGGGAAGATTATTTGCATGTGGTCATGCCGGATGTTGCCGGGTGCCCTATCTCACAGGCCGAGAACGCAATACGTTTATCAGCTATCGAGTTCTGTAACCAGTCCAGAGTCTACCGGCTACGGCTGGCTGACCTTGATTCTATTGCCGACCAGTCTGAGTACACGATTGTGGTACCGGCTGGTTCGGAAATGATAGCCCTGCACAAGATTCAGGAAGTGACTGCCGGACAGGGCGCAAGTCACCGGCCACTTCCAGCTATTCCATGGAACCACTATGACCGGTTTCGGGAGCAGCAGGAAAGCGATCACCCCCGGTACTTCCTGCAAAATACCCCGCAGACCATTACGTTGCTACCGACCCCTGATCTGGTTTACAACTACCAGCTTTGGGCGGTGTTGAAGCCTACCAAGGCAGCATTAGATGGGCCGGACTTCCTGTTCAATGACTGGCTGGAACCGATAGCCCATGGCGCAATAGCGCGGCTACAGGTAATGAATGGCAGGGCGTGGAGTGCGCCAAATATGGTCAAGTTCCACCGTGGTGAGTTTATTAATGGCTGGATGGAAGCACGTACCCGTGACGTTAAGGCCAATACAGTTAATTCCAGCACGGGTTTGTCACCATTTGGGTTTGGCAATTACCGTACCCGGAGATACTACTAATGACATTCCTGTTTGAAAATAATGCGGAATCAACACTTGTTGCAGGAATTTCGGCTGTTGCAACATCCCTGACGGTTCAATCCGGTGATGGTGCCCTGTTTCCTAACCCAAGCGGTGGAGACACTTTCCGGGCTACTTTGAGTGATGCTTCGAATAACATCGAGATCGTAGATGTTACCTCAAGGGCTGGTGACGTGTTCACTATTGTGCGCGGGCAGGAAGGGACGATTGCCAATGCTTATCTTTCCGCTGACAACGTGGGGCTGCGATTAACTAGGGACACACTGGCCGAGTTTTCTCAGAATGTTGACGCGGTTCTGAAAGCAGTTGCCGCGATCAAGTCGCTTGGTGACCTGACGTTCAATGACAATATCCAACTCAACTTCGGTACCGGTATAGACGCCGAGGTTTATTTTGATGCTACCCAGTGGAACTTCGATCTAAACAATGACGGTATCATCGCGTTTCGTGATGGGAATAGCGGCAATGCTAACCGGTTTACCCTTGATATTTCCAGTGGTGATGTAGTGATGACGGGCACTCTGGATGCAACGGGTATTATTACTGCAAATGCCAATCTTGTCGCAAATGCCGAATTAGTCCTGAACGCAGGATACAGCGAAGATGCTGATACCTATGGGCTTGGTGGAAGCATTGCACTGGATACAGCGGCAGCGACTTATTTTCACGGCACCGGGCCTTTAACCAGTATACCGACTTTCAACTTTACCAATCCTGCCGCTTCAGGGCGTGTGACCAGTTTTACGATGGAGTTACAAAATGCCGCGAACTTCCCTCCCCTTTGGACTCCCACTATAGAGTGGATAGACTCAGGCACCGAGCCAGAATGGACTGCTGGTAAAGATGTAGTATTGTTCCTCACTCGCGATGGCGGGAGTACTTGGCTCGGCTTCTCGGGTGGGCTGAACTTCGCAGTATAATGTCACCCCAGTTTTCACAGCGTGTTCTCGTAGCCGGTAAGGCACCAGTACCAGTAATTCAGAAGGGTTGGTGGGCCGGTGGGTTCAATGGTTTCGTTGTACGAACCGGTTTCCAAGGCATTGATTATGTAAGCGAGACATCCATAAACCCGGCTGCGCTTTTATCAGTGTTTAGAAGTGATCTGGCAGGAAACAGCTCTGGAGTAAAGGGGTATTGTGGAGGTGGTTCTGTTGCCACGTCTTTCGATGTCCCAGTCGATGCGATTGACGGTATGATCTTCGAAACCCTTGCAGCATTTAATCCAGCGGCAGGGCTTGCTGGTGGCGCAAGAAGGGAGCTAGGTGGAGTTAGTAGCTTTCAAACCCAGAAAGGATATTGGGGCGGTGGTAATTTCAGTTTTGTCGCCCGCAGCAACACCATTGACGGCATACGATATGATACCGATCTAACGGTAAACCCTACAGCGACTTTGGCCTCCGCGAGAGCGGTTCTTGCAGGTGGTGTTAACAGTGGCACTCATGGATACTTTGCTGGAGGATTCACCAGTGTGGCGTCAACTGAAATTGACGGAATACGGTTTGACACAGAGACATCATTCAATCCAACGGCAATTTTAAATAAAATTAATGTAGGGCCGGGGGGAGTTTGCAGCGAAGTTAAGGGGTACTGGGCTGGTGGTTCGAACACGTTTAACAATCCCGGCACAGTTTATTATAATAGTTACTCCGGCATAGCTTTTGCTACAGATTTGGCCTTTTCGCCATCACTTGTCTTGTCAAGGGTGAAGAGACAACTTACCGGGGTGTCTGGTAAGCTCAAAGGATACTTTGGTGGTGGGTTCAACGGAATATCCCCTTTCTGGTATACAGATATAGATGGGCTTGTTTTCGCCACCGACACTTCGGAAAACCCCGCAGCATCTTTACCAGAAGGTAACGCAGCGGAAATGGGAGGGATTCAACAATGGCCTCAGAACTAAAAACAATAGAGCAGGTTGATTCGATACTGGATGAAGTCAACGATGCCTTCTTCGATATACCCTTTGAAAATTCGGCCTATCAAACTGAAAAGTTTGTAATCGCTGGGTCTATCACCCCTGAGCGTGCATATCGGACTATTGGATTGCGTATGTCAAATAGGATTCAGGCATTACAGGAAGCAAAGTTTTCTATGGCGAACTATCAAATTGATTTGGATGAAATTAATGCCAAGATTGAGGCTGGAAGATTAAACCAGTATGACCTACGCCGTGAAGACGCTAAGCGCGAGAAAACTAAAGGCGAAATGGCATACAGTAAGAAGTTGATCAATGATGCTATTACTGAACTCAATGTTTTATACAAGCATTTCAAGGCGCTACCTAAATTTACCCGCGAACAGTTTGAGGCTGGAGAAAGGCGGCATTTTACAGAGCGGTTGAGCAGGCAGGATGTGTTATCGGCCAACCAGCAAAGCCTGATTAACATGGGTGAAGACACTGATGCACTCATTGCATTTGAGGAAAGCGCTTCAGGGTTTGGTGAGATTTCAGATGAGCAGCTTGCCGAGTGGCATAAGCGGTTAACTAATATCAGGGAAAACTTAAATGAGGACGGGCAATGCGCAGCGCCGAAGCTGACAGTATTTGCAACTAATAATGGCTAGAATACAGATATCCGAATTTCAGGGAATCGCCCCGAGGATTGATTCAAGGCTGCTGGGCGGTCAGCAGGGACAGGTTGCCGAGAACCTGAAACTGACCTCGCTTGCGCTACAGTCATGGCGTGGTCAGGTGCTGAATGTTATCCCAGCCCTTACGACTCCGAAGCTGGAAACCATCTACCTGTATAAAGGGACAGGCACTGATTTATTCCTGACATGGACAACTGATGTCGATGTTGTTAAAGCGCCCATAGCCAACGATACGACTTCCAGAATCTACTACACCGAGAGCGGCACGCTACAAGCGTCTGATAATGCCGCTGACAATCTCACAGGCGTCGATAACGGTGGATCGAATATCTTCCCCGAGAACAGTATTTTAGTCGGCATACCAGCCCCTACAGCAGCCCCTACGGTTGCGCTTGGCAGCTCTGGTGCTGGCACCACTGTGATTCCCTCGCTGTATGTGTACACCTTTGTGTCTGTCTGGGGAGAGGAAAGCGCCCTCAGTCCGGCATCGGCTATTATTAATGTTGATCACAGTGACGGCAATGTTGATTTATCAGCCTTGGAGATTACTTATCCGGGTGCAGGGACTACCCGCAATACAATACAGTTTGTTCGAATTTATCGATCCAGTGTCGGTGTTAACCAGACAGCTTACCGGTTCGTTGATGAAATCTCTCCTTCGTCTACTTACACAGACAATGTAATTGACGCATTGCTGGGTGAAGTTGTCGGGTCAACTGATTTTGATTTACCGCCTGCTAATATATTTGGCTTGATTGATGCGGGCAACGGCATCATGGTCGCGTTCACTTTATTTGAGATTCTATTCAGCGAACCATACCAGCCTCACGCATGGCCCATCAAATACCGGCTGGCGACTTTCGATACGATTGTGGGGGGTGGCCTGTTCGGCAATACCGTTGTCGTGACGACCTTGGACAGACCCTTGTTGTTGGTGGGCAACCATCCATCGACTATGACGATGACAGTTCTTCCTGATCATCAGGCGTGTGTCAGCAAACAGGGCATTGTGTCCCTGAAGGGCCGGGTAATTTACCCAACCCCGGATGGACTGTACTCGATTGGTTATGGCGGTAGCTCATTACTGACTGAGCCACTGTATGACAGGGATACTTGGCAGGAACGAAACCCCTCTCAGATGCGGGCAAGTTACTGGGATACCCGGTATATTGCCTTCACTGATGATGCCGGGTTGGTTATCGAAACAGCCAACAATGAAATATCCGCCAGTGACTTCAATATTGATGTTGATGCGGTATACACCGATCCAGAGAATGATCGGTTATACATCAGTGAAACCAGTGACTTGAATATTAATGTGATCAGTGAGTTTAACGCGGCTGGGCAACGACTGGCTTATCAGTGGAAGTCGAAGACATTTTCACTTGGATCATTGGCAACTATTACCAGTGGCAAGATTCTGGCCCAGTACGGTGAGCTGCTAACCAACTCTGAGCTGGCGGCATTGAATACCCTGATCGCAAATATTATTACGGCCAATGGGGTATTGTTAGGTTCGTCTGTCCGTGGTGAATTGAATGGCAATCAGGTTAATGAATTTGCAGTTAATGCCAGTGTTTTGATAACCCCGCCTTCAGTGCCAATGACCCAGAACGTGGTCATTAAATTGTATGGTGATGGTACCTTGATCGGTACCGCAACCAGTGTCGATGCTACACCATTTCGTTTCCCCAGTGGCGGTCAGTTTCGCCAGTACGAAGTTGAGATCGAAACCTTTACAGATGTTAACCAGATAACAGTCGCGTCATCGATCACTGAATTGGTGGATTAGTTGTGGCTGGAGACATTCGGATACCATCTATACCAGATGTCCCGGTTCACTTAACCGAACATGACATCTATACGATACTGGAACCCCTCAAGCGGATTATCGATATCCGGCAGGGTAAATTTGAAGTCAATCAACGCTGGGCCACTTATCAGGATTTGATCGATTTTGGTACGTTAACCGAGTCCACGGTTGAGCAACCTATTGTCGTTATCCCCCCGACATCCCAGTTCGACTTTATTCTTTCTGGCGATATTGTGGGCGGGCCTACAACACTGGCCGATGGTACTGATCCAATTACCATGCCCACCATTATTAACCTGCCAAACGTAGTATGTATTGACGGGGGTGACGCCGCTGAAACCTTCCCACCTTCAACTGAAGGGCCATACGGTGTCTTGGGTGGTGGTAGCGATCTAGTCGTACAGGATACCGGGGTATCGCTCAGTATTGCGGCAACTCTGCTCAACTTTGTTGGGTTTACTGTTACTGAGCCGGTAGCAAATCAGATTACGATTACAGCTTCGCCTGCGGGCGCAAGCTCGGAGTATTGCCCCGGATACACATTCACATTTGTGGATACAGACACATTCGATATCCTTGGAGTCAATGTAGTAAACCTGTTTTCAGTTGGAAGACGAATAAGGTTTTCAATAGGTGGTGTTGATATATTTGGTGAAATCACTACCAGCACATTCACTTCCAACACCAGAATTGATTTAACGATGGAAGGTGGCGCGACATTAGCCAACGTGGCATATACCGTGTGCATGATGACGGGAGAAGCCGGGTGGAGTCCAATAGCTACTGATCCCTTTGGGGGAACGGGTATTAACTGGATTACATCGGGGTTAATCGGGGCTACCTTTTATATAGTGGCTGTGGGGGACGGGGGAAAGCTGGCAACATCAACAGACGCTGGTGTTACGTGGACAATACGAACCACCTCCACCACAGAGCATCTACTGCAAGTAGATTATAACGAGATTGCTGAAATATTTATAGCAGTTGGTAATGCTGGCACTAATCTTCGGTCTACTAATGGAACCACTTGGACGGCAGGAGGCAACATAATGGGGCTGGTAACAACAGGCACAGGTCATGTTTATGGAATTATGCACCACAGTCCAACGGATGAATGGGTAATAATATTTAACGCTCAGACAGGCGCTCTCGACCATACCGCCAGAAGTGATACTGATGGTGCTACTTGGACATTAGTTGGTGCCGGGGCAGCTGCGAACCTTCACACCCGAGTATCCGGATTTACGCCACAAAATGTTCTCGCAGGAGTAGATCAAGGTTGCGTAATAGGGTTTCAAGATGATCTATATAGGCTCGATCAACCCGCTGATACCGCCTTTGCTTCTATTATCCTCACAACGCAAGGAGGCACTGTTTCAGCTTGTCTTATTTATTCCGGGATCAATGATCGTTACATAATAGGTCTTTCAACTGGGAATATAACAGGCAGCATAGTTGGAGTCGATGATGTTACTTTTGGAGCAAGTCAACTTAATGGCTTTGCTTATTCTAGTCTCCATGATAGGGCTGTAGCCGTAGCAGCCGACGGCAAGATTGGCTACATAGCAGATGCAGATATAGCTACTGTTGATAGTTGGACTCTAGTTAACAATGGGTTTAACCCTCTTACAGATGTTCAGTGTGTTCATTGGGATAGCATAGACGGTGTGTTCATCGCGGGTGCGGCGAATGGGCAGATATGCAGATCAACTAACGGAATAAGCTGATGGCTAAAATCATCCAATTACAGATGCGCCGAGACACCGCAGCTTTGTGGACTTCTACTAACCCGACTCCGGCTGACGGTGAGTGGTGTCTGGAAACCGATACGCGCCGGATCAAGATCGGTGACGGTGTGACCGCATGGACATCCCTGCTCTATAGGGTAGAGGTAGATAGTGTGTTTGGCAGGACTGGAGCGGTGGTAGCCCTGCAAGCCGACTATGATGGTTTTTTCCTTACTCCGGCTGAAGGTAATGCAGCTTACGGTAGTATTGGTGATGTATCGGCTAATACTGCTAAAGTTACTAACGCTACCCATACCGGGCAGGTAACCGGGGCGGCAGCGTTAGCCCTTGATATCACTGCTATCACGGCTCAGCCAGCAGCCGGAGCGCTAATTGGCGCAGACACATTCATCATCAATGATGGTGGGGTTCTGTCTGAAATTACCGCTACACAAATATCTACGTTTATGGATACCCTTTTCCTCACCCCGGCTGAAGGCGATGCCGCCTATGGAACTATTGCGGCAGTAGCTCTCAATACTGCCAAGATTTCATATACAGATGCGGCTGCTGTAGCCCTTAACACGGCTAAGGTAACAAATGCAGTACACACGGGTGACGTAACAGGAGGCACGGCCCTAACCATAGCCGCTAAAGCTGTGGACATTGCGATGCTGGCAGATGGTATTGATGGTGAGCTTATCACTTGGGATGCAGTGGGAGTTGCTGCTACAGTGCCGGTGGGAACGGCCACTCATGTACTGACCAGTAATGGAGTAGGGGTAGCGCCTACCTTCCAAGCCCCGGCAGGTGGTGCGGGTAATGTTACTAAGGTCGGTACACCGGTCAATAATCAGTTAGGTGTATGGACTGGTGACGGCACCATAGAAGGTGATACAGGGTTGACTTTCAGTGGTACTACCCTGAATACTGCTGGCATCAACTTAGGGGATACTACCCTAGGTGATTATGAGGAAGGCACCTTTCAACCCGAGCTTAAATTTAACAACGCGCAAGCATTAATGACGTTCCTTATAAGGGATGGTCACTACCAAAGAGTAGGAAATCTATGCACTGTTTGGTTCCGAATAGAGCTGAGTAACTTGGGAAGCTCCACTGGTCAAGCTGAGATAGATAACCTTCCCTTTCTCAATGTAGCAAATAATACCCTGTTTGCTTGTACTATAGGTCAATACTCAGGTATGTCCTTAGTGGCTAACAGGCTCGGCGGCTTAGCAAGGTCAGGTCAGGATAAATATGATCTGAATGATTCGAACACACTGGCAACAACGCAAGTCAATGAAACAAACTTTAACAGCGACAGCAAAATTTTTGGTTCAGGTACATACGAAATAGCATAACGAGAATATAACATGGCAATAGAAAAAGTAGTAACACATGATGGCGAGTTCTTAGAGAATGGAGTCATACAGGTGAGAGAAATAACACGCATCATGGAAGATGGTGTGGAAATTTCAAAGTCTTTCCACCGGCATGTAGTGGACTTGGATGATGATTTAACTAACGAGCCTCAAATAGTCAAGGATGTGGCGTCCGGGCTACACACCCCATCAAGAAAGGCAGCGCGTCAAGCGTTTAAAAACAGATGATTAGTGAGGAAGCAGTACTACACACTGACCACGACTGGTTCAAGTGGGCGTGCAGGGGTAATGAAGATGCTGCTGACTTCCTTGAAATGTTTTTCCTGACGTGCCATGTGTGGGATGACCTGATCGATAAAGACGTGCCCAGAACCGACGACCACATCAACCATGCGTTCTGGCTGGCTATGATCGAAATTCCAAGAAACAAGTACTACCAGCGACACCAAGTGGAGATACACCCGGTAATGGCCGTTGCAATTCAGGAATGGTTCGCAGCCAACAAACTAGAAGCCGGGGATAGAAAAGACATTGCATATACCCTCAGATGTTCTATTGTGTCGTTAGTCCATCAAGCCGCTGAAATATGTGGTGGGTATGAGTGGTCGGTTAAGGTGGGTGAGGCAATTCGCCTTAAAGCCCAAAGTGAAACTCTGAAAGAATATCTGGAGGATTTATAATGCCATCATGGGCCACAGGAATATCAGCCGGGGTTGGCTTGCTGGGAATATCAGCCGGTAAGAAAGCCTCTGACAAATCAGGGGCTTTATCAGCTCAGCAGCTTGCCATTGAACGAGAACGAGATCAATTCAACAGGGCGCAAGTCGAGCGTCAAAACGAGTATAGTTACGAAGACCGACAGGATGTTATTTCCCGTCGAGAACGTGAACGTGGTTTATTCGATCCCATACAGGAAGGCATTGCAGAGTTGGCGCAAAAGGGGCCGGACTATGCCGGTGCTGCTTCACGATCTGATGCCGATGTAGCCCAGACATTTGGTGTGGCACGCGAGAGTGCAGAGCGCAAACAGCGTTCCTTTGGAGTCAACCCGTACTCTGGCCGGAGCGCGGAAAATTCCCGAAGAGGGTTTAACCAAGAAGCATTAGCCAAGGTTGGTGGTCGCGCTCGATCACGGATTGTTGAAGATGACAAGGACTGGTCGCGCCGTATTGCAGCAATGGGTATGGGCAACATGAGAAACGTCACCCCAACTACCCAGCTTCAACAGCTTGGCGTTAGCGGGGCTTCTGGTGTACTGGGCGGTCAGTCAGATGCTGCTGGTGCCAATGCAGCCGGAGCATTTAGTCTGGCAGGCAAGTTCGGAGCTGACGCTCTGAGATACGCCAATCCTCGCCCAACTCAACCGGGTCTTGATACAAGCGGCACATTCACCGGAAGTATGGCTGGCGATGAAAACTATTTCGATTATTGATTTGCCTGACTAGGAGAGCATCATGGCGCAATATGGTCTGTACCAAGGTTTAAATGAGGCGTATGACTCTTTCCGGGGTCGTCAGCGCGATATCGAGGCTGAGTCCGACCGGGAAGCGGCCCGCATTACCGAAGCTGAACGTCAGCGGCGTGAGACTGAAACATATGAATACGGTCTTAGCCGACGACCTATGCAGGAAGAGGCTACGACTTTAGCGTTGGAAGATGCCAGACGACAGGGTAAGGTTGGTGAGCAGGAATCAAAAGAGTTTCTGGATCAGACCAATATCGATGCCCGTACAACGGCAGTAGTCAATCAAGGTAAATTGCTGACCCAGCAACTGGAGACATCCGGTATGAAGTTGGATCAGGCCAAGCTGGATCAGAAGGCCGCAACAGCTCGGCGCAAGTTTCAGGGATGGAGTGAGGCATGGAACACTGGCAACATGACCATGGAGCAACTGAAGGAAGCGTTCAATACCGATGACAATGTAGCAAACGACATCGGCCCTGTTACCAAAAAGGGCGATGGATGGGTTGTCGAGTTTAAAAGCGGCGAAATAATGGAGTTCGCGAATCGACGGGCAGTTACCCAGCATTTGCAGGAACAGTCCAGCCCTGAGTTCCTTCAGACCATGCTGCTTAATGAACTGAAGGAAAAGGCTGATCTGGCTGCGAAAATGCACGAGCTGGATAAAGATGCTACCAAGGATTTGAATGACCTTGGTGACAAGTGGATCAAAAATTCAAAGACTGAAATCCAAGCTACCTACGGTCGGATATTCCCCAATGGCGTTATTGACTTTGGTGAAGAAGGAGACAAGCAGTTAGCTCAGGCTGTCCGGGCCATGACTGGTCGGATCGGCAGGGCTTACGGCTACGATGTCAGTAAGATCACCCCGGCAGAAGTGGCTCAGGAAATTGGGAACATTGCTGAAAAGGTGATGGACACTAACCCTGAGACTCGCCGCAAGCGTGCGGCTGAAATAATCGCTGCAATGGGTGATGAAAACTTCGATGATCCAAACCAGTTTCCAAATGGCCGTCCTGATGAGGGTGACCCTGAATACGAATCATTGATGAAGCACCTGATGTTCGAACAGGCCCAGTCCGACCTCAAGGCACTGGAGTCGGAAGTGTATTCCCGCTTTGCCGTGATGAATAAACAAACCGGGGAAGTGAAGGCCCGTGAGAAGCCCAAGACTGGCGGTGCTGACGACGAACCACAAGTCAGCAAGGTAGGCTTACGGGAAAGAAGCCCCAGTGGTGGGCGTACTCCCGGCGGCATAACCGAACCACGACCAGCCGCTACTGAAGAGCCGCTACCCGATGCAGTCGATGGTGCGGGACTGGCTGAGCGAGAGCTTTTACCTAGACCAACCGCTGACAACCCGATGAACATTAGTCAGTATGTTGGTAATATAATCCTGAACATGGGTAAACCGGGTAGTGCATTTGCCGATCCTTTACCTAAAGGGACAGGCGGGCCACCAAAAATAAATCAAAAAGCCAAAAGAAAATTAGCCGCCGCTTCGGAGAAGGCATACAATGGCCCTTACCAGAAGTTCAGTGAAACTGAGAAAGTGAAATGGCTGAATGAATGGGGCAATAAATTCTTGCCTAAGAAAGTGTTTCAGCAGGCTTTGCGAAAGCTATCACCAACAATGAGAGCTAAAGTGAGCGGCGGTGTTAAACAGCGAGTTTAAGTAATTATCATTTACCTCACGCGACGAGGCAGAAATGGCACAAGACCCATACGGCACCCCGGCTTACGGGATACCCAACCGATTTAAGACACCCGAACAGCGCCACGCTGACCGGCTCCGCAAGGTTTCGGGTGGCATACAGTCCCGTGGTGGTGAGCCTTCATGGATAGGTGCTGGCTTAGCCAGAAGCCTGTTCGCTTCCATGGGATCATCCTTCGTTTCCGGCTTCGCTTCCGATGCCAAAACACTCGATTATGTCTTCGATGCTGACATCCTTAAAGACACCGATAAAGCCCTGAGTGAGATCGCCGCTAACATTGATCGGTGGAAACCAAAGGCTGTCGCTGAGCTGGAAGGTAAGCAATTTATAAAAGACACTGGCGAGTTTGGTGATGCGTGGGGTGACCTGTATTCCTACACCGAACTAGCTGGTTCAGGGCTGGGTTCGATAGCCGCCATGATACTCGGTGGCGGTATCTTTAAGCAGGTTGCGAAGGGGGGTCTGAAGGCATATACCACCAGAACCATACGAAAGCGTGCCGATGAAATAGTCAAGAAGGGCAAGGGCATTAAGGACGCTGAAGCGTTACGGATGGCCCGCAATCAGGTCACTGACCTTGCTACAAAATATGACGCCGCACTGGGCGTAGGTGCATACGGTACGGCTGAAATGGCGATGGTGTCAGGTTCGGTCGGTAAGGCTATCGAAGAAGAGGTCATGCGTGCGCCAGCCGAAGTACTGAACCAGTCGGAAGCATTTCGTACCATCTACTACGATATGATCGATAACTATGGGCTGGATCACAATGCCGCCCATAACATGGCACGAACCAAGCTGTCTCGCGAGGCTGGTATCGAAGGTGCCAAGACGATAGCCATACCATCATTCATGCTCGGGTCTGTTGCCGGTCGGTACGTGGATAAGGCAATTAGTGGTCGGCTGTCCACGTCAACACTGAAGAATTTCGGTATCTTGGAAGGCGTCGAGATACCAACTGAGGCTGCTCAAGGTGGTACCGAGCAGTATGTGCAGAACAAGGTCTACAAGGATTTGATCGACAAGACCCGGAACCTGTACGAAGGCGTACCCGATGCTGCTTTCAGGGAAGGCATGGGTGTGGCATTTGGTGCATCGCCCCTGTCAGTTGTTGCTGCTCATCAGGCGGCTAAACAGCAGGGCACCAAGGAAGCGCTTGAAGACAACGAAATGGCGCTGATCGATCAAGCCTTGCGAGTCAATGAAGCCGAAGCTAACGAAGCCCTCAAAATCCAAGACCCGCTTGAACGCGCCGAAGCACTGGCCGGAATCATTTCGCGTGGCAAGCCTGAGTTCAAAGACGTTGACCTGACTCAACCCATCGGAGGCGAAGAAGACCCGTTCATCGAGTTGACTGATGAAAATCTTGCCGCGTATGAAGAGGAAGAACGGAAGCGGGCTGAAGAAGAAGCTGGCGGTGAGATACCCCCAGAGGCTCCAGTTGAGCCTGTACCGGGCGATACCGGCCCACCACCCGAAACTACAGGTGGGGGTGAGGTCGGGCCAACACCACCAGCAGGGGGTGTAGAGCCACCCACTGAGACACCACCCGAGACACCAGTTGAGCCTGTTCCACCGGGTGAACCCCCAGCAGAGCCTGTTACAGAGCCACCTGTGACCCCGCCGGTCGAGATACCGCCTGAGACACCACCGGTTGAAGAGCCACCAGTTGAGCTGCCACCAGCGGCTGAAGCAGACGTGCCTGCTCACAAGGCTAACTTCGAAGCGTTCAGGGCAGGGAAAGAGCAAGGCTCATACACTCCTGAGCCACCTGCTGCTGCTGGCGCTATTGCCGCTATGGCTACCGCCACCAAAGCAGATACCGTCGATGTCGATGAAATCCTGAACCTGCCAAGAACGGAGCTTAATGCGTTAGGCAAGATGCTCGGATTTAAGACAGCGAAGAGCCGGGAGAAGTTGCGCGAGGCAGTTGTATTCGCCAGCAACCTTATCAATACGCCTATTGGTGAAATGAGTAGCGCCGAAGAAAACGAGGCGCGGGCGAAGCTGAATGAATTTCTATTAGAGCCTTACTCAACAGCACCGGGGATAGCAACCGCACTTCAACTCGCTGACTTTCAAATGAAGGCTGAAGATGCTGCTGGTGAGTTCTATGATCGGGCACAGCACCGTGAGGCTATTGAAGCGGCTATTGAAACCGGAGACTTTACCCTTGAGGATTTTAATGCCCTACCAGAAAGCGACCAAACAGCTTATGCCGATATTGGCAGGAAATTACGTTCTGACGCAACACCAACTCCCACCCCTGAAACCCCTGAAGGTGGTGAAGAAGGTGGTGAAGAAGGCGGCGGCACTCCCCCAGCGGAACCACCAACTGAACCGGTAGGGCCGAAACCTCCACCAACTCCACCAACCCCGCCTGCTGAAGAGCCAGTACCTGAGACTCCGGTTGCGGAAGGTGAGCAACCATGGAGTAGTGAAGGTGGATTGACCGGCACACAGCAAGTCGGTGAAAAGACCGGCGGCACCCGCATCACTATCCCGAATGTCAGGTTTATCGATGAGGAAGATGGATTCGACAAGGCAGTACTGAAGTTTGATAAAGAAGGCAATCTGATAACAGTCAGGCTTTATGAGGCACCACCGGAAGACGGCAGTATGCCTTCGTCTATAACCATAGACCCCGGTTACGTTTTAGAACCCGATGGGAAAACTACTCACAAGTTCAATGTCAATGAAGTGGATCGGCTTTTTAAGCAGGCCAAGTTGGAGCAGGATAAAACTGTACCCGGCGGTGGAGAACCTGTGGATAAGCCTGTGGAAGAAACTCCAGAGGGCGAAACTGATGTGGAAGCTATTCGGACAGCTTTCGAGAGCTTAGCCGAAGGCGACAAGATTTTACTGGGCGGTACTAACCTGTCCGGCGCACCCATGAATGACCTGACAGTCGAGCTGGTTAAGCAGGCTGAAGATGGTTGGTTGATGGGTAAGGGTAAGAAGCGGTTCTTGGTCAAGTTCGATGCAGCCGACGACAAGTTCTATGTGTCGGCTTTCCCGAGTACCAAGCGTAGCCGGATCATTACGTCAGCGGCCAAGGTTGTTGGTCGTACCGTAGATGAAGACCCCGGCACTACCGGTACCACGCTGCGTAGACCGCATGAAATGTGGCGTAACACTGAGCGACCTACCGAAGCTAAAAAATATCTGAACCAGTTGATCGCAGCTACCGCAAAAGCGGGCTATGTTAATTCGGCGTCTTATTCCGAAACCACACCCGGCACCAAGCGTCTGTATCAAGAGTATATGAAGAAAATCCCAAGCTTCACTGACTGGCTGGAGCCATACATTAAAGGCTGGCGAGATAATGACATATCACCCCGCGCTGCCCTGATGAAAATTATCGAAGGTACGCCACTGGTAGAGTTCAGTGCAGACCGGAACATGAATGTCCAGACTCGCGAGGACTTGGAGGCTTACGCTGAAATCTACATGGATATGATGGCCGGGATACAGGGTCTGGTTGATGGAGCGAAGACTGTCAAGGAATTGCACTCGGCAATGGCTCGACATGAAATAAGCAACACACTCCGACACGAAGGATTGCTGGAAACACTGATCCCAATGTCCGAAGAAGAGTACATGGAGTGGTTCAGGGATACCCCTCGCATGGATCGGATTATGGATCGCAAGCCCGAGGTTGATGAGGATACAGGGCTGTCCACTGGTGCGTTCTATGCGACCTTTACGGGCCTGTTCCCGAAGGCGCTTACCGAGTATCACGGCCTGCATTACATGCACACGAAGCATACCGCCGATGAAAATGTTTTAGAGTCTGACTACGGTGATCATCCACCGCATGTTCCTGAAAAACTGGAAGACCTGTACGAGCAAAGAACGGGTATGCCGGATCACCGCAAGGGCAAAAACGTATCCACTGAAGAGCTGCAAAAAACCTTCAGCTTTTTGGGCGTCACTGTTGGTGGTCATGTAAAGACCAGCTCACCAGCCGGACAGATTACTGAGTCGCAACTATATCGGAACATGGCGTATGACGCCTACGCTGATCTGGCTTACATTCTCGGCGTCCCACTGGAAGTTGTCGGCCATAACATCTATCTGAGTATCGGTGCGCTCGGACACGGCAAGGGTACTGGTGCTGCGTTCTTCAGTCCGAACTACCCGGCTATCGCGATGAGCGAAGACGAACTGACATCGGAAGCGATCAAGGAAATTCTCGACAATAACAATGTCATGTACTCCGAAAGCGAGAAGATTGAATCGCTACGCACCAAGCTGAAAAAGGTTCTCAAGAATCCAAAGTCCACTCTTGATCGGGTTCGGGTCATGCACTTCAACCGTAATAACGGTGATGGCTCACTGGGGCATGAGTGGATGCACAACTTCGGTAGCAACCTGCAACTGGTCGAATCTGCCACCTACGAAAATCTGATCGAAACGGTTAATATCGAAGCGATCCATCAAAAAGTCACTCAGTTAATACAGCAGTTTATCGAGTCCAATGCGGATGCTGACTGGTCTGACGAACAACTGGTCAATCAGCTCAAGGATGATATTGAGCGTGCTGTTGAGTACAAGTACAGGTATACGGAAAGAACCCGGTTCTATAAAAACGCCAAGAAAATTGACGACAAGAAAGGCGGTAATTACTGGTCGAGCGGAGTGGAGTTATTTGCCCGAGCTGGCGAAGCATGGTTGCTGGATACAATCGCTGCTGATGGTGGCTTTAATCCCTTCCTGCAAAGCAGTAAGTCAGGTGAAGGTGTGGCAACTGCTGGCACTGGGTACCTTGGTACGATCTACCCAGAGGGTGACGAGAGGCAACAGTTCAGAGCCTTGTATCAACTGATCTTCAATAACGTCGAAGTACAGCCTGATGGTTCACTGGACTTTCCCAATATTGGTGACCGGGACTGGCCTGAATTTTTCTCACATTTCGTGTTTGAAGAAATCAAGGCTGACTACTTGGGGCGCTTGGATGAAGTTATCGCACAGGCGATTGAAGACCGTACAGCATGGCAGGAAGCTGAAATGGAGAAGGGTGATCTCACCGGATTGACCGATAAGGAAATCGAAGACCTGCTGACCGAGGGTGATGAAGAAGAAGAGAAGCCTATCACACCCAAACCACCGAATGATAACGGCCCGCGTACCGGTGCCGGTGGTGTCAGAAATCCACGGCCAACCAATGCACCTACCGAGGCACCGCCACCAGCCGATGTCAAGGCTATTGCGGAAACCCTTGGTGTGGATGAAAGCGATATCGAGAGCATTATCGACATCTTCAGTGCGCCGGGTACGGGCAATATCCGTTTTTCGGTAAAGACAGTTGAGGAACGTAACCCTTCGATCAACGCCCAGAAGTACGAAATGTTGGTACCGGTACTGTCAAGAATATATGCCAAATCAAAGGAACGTGGTCAAGGGGCGACTGATGCGATTCGTGGTTTAGGGCAACAGTTTAAAGGGGAGCAGAAAAAGCAAATGCTGCCCTACTTACTTCAATTTTTAAAGGACATGCGAAATGGCGACATCAACTATACAGACTACTTGGACACCCCGGATACCGGGGCTGACGAAGGAACAGAAGGAACTGATGACGGTGGGGAAACCACGCCCCCCGATGACGGATCGGATATATCAGGAACTCCTGATGACGAAACTACTGAAGGCACTGGAGCTGGAGCCGGGGAAACAGGAACTGATGGACAAGTACCAAGTGGAGGACGAAGAGGAACTCCTTTGGATACTGCCGGAATTGAGTGGTTTAAGAAGCTTACTGTCGAAGAACAAGCTCAGTGGCTATACGAGCAAAAGGGTCTACGAAGTGTTACCTCTGCTCCAGTATCTGGAAACGTAAGCGAAGAAGCCCAGACCCCTAAAGTTCCAATCATTGACCAGAATGAAAATGAACTTGGTTATCAGGTTCCAACCGCGATGGCCGAGTATATGGAACAGGCTGTCAGGGACTTGGAGTTGTCCGTATTAGACCCCGAAAACGGTATCCATTCTCTGGTCGATTATGTTCGGATAGAGTTAGGGTACGACACTGAAGCTGAAATGCGTGAAGGGTTGATGTCGCTTCAGATGGAAGCGGTTGCAGCATCCATATACCAGATGAAAGAGCGGGGCCGGTCGGTCATTATTGCCGACCAGACTGGTGTAGGTAAGGGCCGTCAAGGCGGCAGTATTATTCGGTGGGTTATTGCTCAAGGTAAGGTGCCTATATTCGTAACGGCAGACCCCGGCCTGTACACTGATATGTATTACGATATGGTTGATGCCGGTACCAACAATGTGGTGCCGATGATTACCAATGGCAAAGAAGGCATCAAGGAAAGGGGTAGCAAGGAAGGTGAGGAAACCTACCTGCATTACCAGACCGATGATGCTGCCAAAAGAAACACCGCACACCTGATTAAGAACGGCACGTTGCCCAAGGGCTACAATGCCATGTTCACCACTTATGACCAGATGAACTCGGAAAAAGGTGGTCGGCGTGATGCCATGCGTGAGCTGGTAGCTAATGGTAATGCTGTCCTGATACTGGATGAGTCACACAAGGCGGCTGGTTATAAGCCACCATCAGCGAAGCGCACCAATCAGAACCTTAACGAGTTCTTTACCAGCATGATCCGGGCTGCTGATAACACTGTGTATATGTCAGCCACCTTCGCGAAACGTGCCGGTAACTTGGGATTCTATTTCAATACCGATCTGGTTGATGCGATGGATGGCATGAGGGAACTGGTGGGCGCTCTGGAAGCTGGCGGTACCCAGTTGCAGGAAGTCATGTCCCGAGCCATTACCCGCAACGGCCAGTTGTTCCGGCGTGAGATTTCCTACGAAGGTGTCGAGATCGTGGTTGACCTTGCTGACCCTGATACCGCCAACTCGAAACGTGACAGGGATGCGACCAATAAGATTAACGAAATTGTCCGTAAACTGATTCCATTGAACGCGGAGATCGTTAAAGAAGTCGGTAAAACGCTCAATGGCCTAGCTTTACTTAACAGCACATATCCTTCCATGATCGCGGCGGGCATCATGGCTGATAATGGATCAATCAGTCAGGCCGATTACAAGCGAATCGAAGATGCCATGCTGGCTTTTGCTCAAAACCCTGACGCTGGCCCACCACCCAATGTTGTAATCACCCCGGTTGGTAACAGTATCCATAACCTGCGTGACATGCTGCTGACCGCAGCCAAGGCTGACATCGCGGTTGATGAAATCCTGAACGACATTGCCAATGGTCGGAAACCGCTTATCGGATTGGATAAAACCAACATGGCGATGATTGAAGAGTTCATTCACACCAACGGCAAGAAAGAAGGCGACAGTATGAAAGACCTGAACTGGGCATCACTGCTTGAGTTCTGGGTTAACAAGTCATACCGCGCCACCATTTCACTGGGTGATAAGGAGGTTGACAAAATTCGTGGCAGTCTCGGCAGGGATACACTGGATTTGATTTCTGAAAATACCAAGGGTGAGGATGTTGAGTACAACAATACGCTGGATGAATTAATTGCGAAGGCAAAAAAAGACCTGAGCGCGATTGACCTTCCACTGTCGCCTGTTGATTACATCCGACAGAAAGCAGAGGAAAGGGCTAAGACGCATCCGGGCATTATGCGTAGCATTAACATTCAGGAAATTACCGGGCGTCACAAGGGTGGTGTGGGAATCGATTACAGCGATCCTGATAATCCAATCCTGAAACGGATTCCACCATTTCTAAAACTGGATGTCGTTGACGGGTTCAATGGTAATAAGCGAAGCAAGGGTGGTGAAGTGTTGCCGTCTGATGTTGATGGTTTGGTGATTAATCAGTCAGGTTCAACTGGTATCAGTATGCACTCCAGTGAGAAGTTTGGTGACCAGCGTAGTCGCCATATGACCATCATTGAACCGGCAGGCGACATCAACGTATTCCAGCAAATGCTGGGTCGGATATTCCGTACCGGTATGGCAGTCGATCCTGATACCGGTGAGAAGCGACTACCTACTTACACGATAGTCGGGTCAGCGATCCCGGCAGACGTGCGTAAGATTAACGTGCTACGTCAGAACATGGAGTCACTGAACGCCCAGACATCATCCAGCAAGGAAGGCTCGGCTCAGATCGACGTGGTGGATTTCCTGAATATGTACGGTGACGATGTTGTTAAACTGTGGCTGGCGGTTCATCCTGAGTTCGGAGAACTGTTCGGCTGGGTAGATAACAAAATACCGAAGTCGAAAGAGAATCATGAGCGCGGTCTTGCCTACTGGGTAAGCGGTAAAATCGGCCTGTTTAGTTTTGACGCACAACAAGAGTTTTTTGACACGATTACCGAAGATTACACCGAATATGTCAACAACCTGAAGGCGGCAGGCTTGTACGAGTTAGAGCAGCAATTCTTCGATTACAAGGCCGACTATCGTGAAGAGATCACACTGGCTGAGCCACGCGGCGATCCGAATGACAAGAGTTTTGGCAAGGGCTTTAATGCGGGTGCATGGCTGGTCAGAATTTTGGCGAACATCGAGTTCAACCCAATGTCTGTACAGGAAATTATCTCAGCCGTTAAGCCTACTAACGTCGATCCGATTGCTGAAAAAGTTGAAGCGGTCAAGCAGAGAATATTGGATGAGCAGGACAAGGTTCTGGCAGACATTGCTGCGATTGAGCTGGAGTCTGGTACAGAAACCAACGATCTGCAAATGATCAAGCGACAACTGAACGATCTGTATGTTGAAAGTGCGGTAGGCATTAATGCTGACAAGGTTGGTAGCAACGAGGCCCGCCTACGAGTGCTGCTGGAAAATATTGAAAGGCGTAAGGTTATCGTCAGACCACTGCTGAAGAAGGGTACCCAAACCCGATTCGATGAGCTGGTTGCTGCTGCAAACCGAGTGGGTAAGCAGGCTGTCAATAAGCACAATTTTGAAGAGCTGACTGACATGCTGAAAACCGGGAATGTTTATAATGTCGAACTGAAGTACGGTGAACAGGACTTGAAGATGCAGCTCACCATGGCAGAAATGGAACGGGTTGGTAACTCTACTGATCCATGGGCGCTGAGTGACGTGGCAACCCGTGTGGTATTTAACGCACCGGGGCCGGGTGATGCCCGTGGTTCATGGAGAGCCGCACTATCACAGGTAAGTGGTTGGAAATTGACCCCAGTACATGATCAGGATGCCGACAACACTGACTACGAAACCGCAGCCATACGGAAAGAAGCTGACGAGTTAATCAGGAAATCTAAACAGAAGTCCGATCAATCCAAGGATAAAGATAAACCCAAGGTTATCACCGACGATGAAGCGCTGGCAGCGGCCCGTAAAAAGCTGATCTTCACCGGCAAGGAAGAAGTGTACAAGCGCTATCAGGAAACACTGGCCCAGCGGGCCAACACTAAAGACGTGTGGGTGGTTCTGGGTAATCCACTGGTAGGTCAGGCTGAGCTGGAAGATGGAGTCCGTGGACAGTACATTCAATTCACCGACTACATGGGCCGGAGGATGCTGGGTATCAAGATACCTGACCACATAGTGGACACGGGTATTGAAAACGCTTACAAGGGCAATGCCGAGATACCATCGTCCGATGTCATTATGAATTTCTTTACTGACAACCCCGGTGGTGAGTTCAGTGCTATGCGCGGGTTCCAGAGTCGTAGTGGCAACGTGCGGATCACCAGTGACCCCCATGACCGGGGCAAGGTCAGGGTTACGTTCCGTGAAGAGGGTGTCGATAAACTCACTACTGACCCGAAGCTACAGAATATTTTAAAGGCACTGAATGTTCACCAGTCTCATGGTGAAGATCGTGCTGATATCACAGTTGATTTTGCAGATGCCCGTGAAGTGCTGGGCCAGATCATGCGGCGTACCCGCGTTATCGTTCTGAATGGTGACAAGCACCTGTTGGCTAACTACATGACCTTGCCTATACCACAGTCGGCAGTTAAGGCTGGTGACGCTATCAAGGTTCAGGATGTCAGCGTATACACCTACGAAAATGGCATTACAGCCCACCGCGGTGTCTACCACACCAAGAGTACCGGGGCGAAGAAGCAGGGCTTTTTTGTGAAAGGTCTGCCAAGTGGATTTAATCTCGGCAAGATCACCAGATACACATCCATGAAGGGCAAGTCAGGTGATACCTCGCATGATGGTTCGGATATTATCGGGGTGCCATTCCTGTTCGAAGGTGACTTTATCAGCGGCAAGGCCGATGAAGTATTTGGCGAACCGATAGCTGGTAAAAGTAAGACCAAGGATGGTACCGCGTTCTCTGTTGGTCGGGCCGAGAAAAAGGTTACCGCAGCTCAGGCCAAACGCGCACTGGGCGAAATGCCATTCCGCTTACAGCGCACGATCAAAGTAGTCCAGTCCGAGAGTGAGTTGCCGGAAGCGGTGCGGAAAAAGATTCTGTACCAAGACCTGAACGGCCTGATCAAGGGCGTGTTCCATGAAGGCAATATTTATATTGTCGCGGATGGTTTGGACAACCCACATCAAGCCATGACTGTCTACCTGCACGAAGCGGTAGGGCACTACGGCTTGCGTAAGCTCATGGGTAATGATCTCAAGCCATTACTGAATCAGGTGGCGTCACTGTACCCGGCTGATATGAAGCGGCTGGCGAAAGAATATAACGTGGATATCAGCACGGTCGAAGGCAAGCATGAAATAGCCGAAGAAGTGCTGGCTCATATTGCTGAAAAAGGAACCAACCTAACCATCATGAACCGGTTAGTGGCCCTGTTCAGGAAACTGATGCGACAGCTTGGATTCCCACTAACCCTGAGCGCTGTTGATGTATCAAATATACTTGCCTCTGCACGACAGGTTGTCGAGTCCGGTGGGTTCGATGCAATCTACCCATCGCAACAGGGCAACACCCTGTTCTCGATCCAGTCCAATACAGCCACGGCTGAATCATCGGTACCAGAAGATACTGTCATGGATGGTATCAGGGATGGTCAGCCGGTAGATGCCGTGTTCAGAGCGCTGTGGCGTGTTGCAGAAACGACACAAGTACCGAAGCTGATCAGGCTTACATCGTCGGCAACCCTGCGAGGGGCGCTGAACTTCTACGATAACAATATGAAGTGGGCACACCCTGCCATGCAGCACATGGCGAAAGGGTTGATCGACCAGTATGGTCTGTCCAAGGAGTTCAAACTGCTGAAGGCATCGGTTGCCTCGAAAAAAGCCATGCTGATCGATGAGGTCAGGGACATTATCGCGGTCATGGAATCTCTGGGCGTGACCGATGCGGATGCCAAGAACATTCACGAAATTCTGACCAATGAAGCACCGCGTGATGAAGCGTGGGATTCTGTGACCGAACCGATACGCAAACGGGTTGAAGTGCTGGGACAGGAAGCAGTTGGATACGGGTTAATCTCACAGGAATCATACGACCGTAACAAAGGCATGTACCTGCACCGGGTCTACCAGCAGTACGAACAGAATCGCAGTGGACTACAGAAATGGGCCGACAGCATCACTGGCAAGCGTCACCGTATATCCGGCGAAGAAACTATGGAACGGGGCAAGTCTCTCTTCCTGAAGCCGGATAAATTAAAGGAAGACCTTGGGCTGGAAGAGATTGAAGACGGCATGACTATCTACCAGATCAGGCAGATGTCAGCCAATGGTCAGAAATCATTACGCACCTACTATTCCCTATCACCACTCGATCAGGAAGGATATACATCCGAAGAATTTGTAGTCCGGGGTCAGGGCAAAGGCCGGGTCAAGTTGTGGCGCGACTTCACCAAGACCGAGCGTGAGGAAATGGGTGAGATAGTCGATGCCCGGTACACCGTGGGTAAGACCTTCGCGCTACTGGCGCATGACTTGGCTAACGGTGAGTTCTTTTCGAAAATTGCTGAGAACGAAGCATGGACAATGCCGAAGGCCGAAGAAAAGCAGGCACAACTGGATGGTCTGATTATGGATGCTCAGGCAGCTACACAACGTGGCGGTGTGGTGACCGGGGCTGAATGGGTTCGGGTGCCAGCTACCGGCATTAAAAAGTCACAGGCGAAAGTCTATGGTGCGCTGGCAGGCCGGGTAGTCAGGGCCGAGATATACCAAGACTTGAATCAGGTTAACCAGATGCAGCAGGCCAGTATTTGGAAGACGATCATGACCACGTTCAAGCTGAACAAAACTGCACGCAACCCGGTGGTTCACTTCAACAACATCATGTCGAACATGGTCTTGATGGATATGGCCGATGTGCGTTTCTCCGATCTGTATCAGGCAATCAAGGAAATGCGGGCGAAGGGTGACATCTTCAAAGAAGCCAAGGCCAATGGCACATTTGGTGCCAGCTACGCTGAAATGGAACTGAAGAACGAAGTGCTGGACAAGTTGATTGATGAAATCCACTTGGCAACTGACACGAAGCCAGTTGGCTTGGAAGAAATGATGCTGAGCATGGAAAAGCTACCATTCAACAAGCAGTTCGCTTTCATGATGAAGCTGCTGGATGGTCTGTGGCAAGGTGTCGATATCAAGGGCCGCAAGGTTGGACTGCGGGCACTCGATCAGAAGATGCTGAACTACTACCAGCACGAAGATGAAGTTTTCAGAATGGCAACATATATCCGGCGTAGAAATCAGGGTATGGATGCAATCGAGGCTGGTATGTCGGCCCGTGACCAGTTCCTGAACTACGATATCAGTGCGCCATGGATCAATGCAGCGAAGGCTACTGTTCTGCCATTTATTTCATACACCTACCGGGCTGTGCCGATTGTAGCCAAGTCTATTATGCAGCGCCCATGGAAGATGGCGAAGTACTTTACCATTGCCTACGGCATGAACGCACTTGGTTACGCGCTGTCCGGGGGTGATGAAGACAGGGAGCGCAAATCACTACGCGATGAAGTGTCAGGCCACACATGGATTGGGGCACCACGGCTAATCCGTATGGGCTGGAACGACAAGCGTAATAACCCGACATTCTGGGACGTGAGGCGTCTAATACCGGTGGGTGATGTATTTGATCGGGAGCAATATCACGCTGCCCTGCCAATTATACCAGCCTCTGTGATGCCTACAGGGCCGATAGCAATGGTTTTTGAGTTCACATTGAACAAGACCGGGTTCTTCGGTGAAGAGATTGTCGATCCACTGGCCGACGACTGGGTAACCGGAACTGAGAAGACCATGGACTGGATGTGGAAAGCATACGGGCCGTCAGCACCATGGATACCTTATTCGTACTACTGGGATAAGATTGGGATCGCAACTACTGGTGGCCGTGACAGGTTAGGCCGACAGTATGAGATAATGCCCGCTCTGGCATCTTCATTCGGTATTAAGATGGCACCACATGATGTTAAGTACGGCATGGCACTGAAGGCGATGAATATCGAGCGCACCGTGCAGGCCATTCGTCACCGGCTAAACTTTCTGGAGAAGGATCACTGGCAGCGCAAGATCAGTAAAGCGGAGTACATGCAGCAGAAGGGCCGGTACCTTGGTTCGTTGAAACGCCTTGAGGAAGAAGCTAAGGAGCTGATGCGTTAGGTGTAGTCGAGTGGGTCACTGGGGCGATCACTGATTGCACACATGGATTCAACGTAGTCTGCTTCGTTGTCTGGAAGATTAAACCACTCGATGCTTTCATTGCACCACTTGATATACCACGGGTCGATATCTAGGACATCACCGTAGAACTGGCCCTTGTATTTGCCAAACCCGAAGGTGTATTCATCGGTATCAATCAACGACATCGGGTTCACTATCAAACGGAGATACCGGGTAGGGCACGAATACCGAGTGTCCGGTCTGGGGGTGAATGTCAGAGTACCAGCGATATATCCATCCACCATGCACTGCTGTCACGTACCAGCCCTTGCCGTCACTATGTTTGATAAACATGGTGTCATGCAAGGCAGGACTCAATTTATAAACATCGGCTCCACTTGTCATATTAACTCTCCTGTTCAGATACCTGCTGACTCTCTACATGTTTTTTCCAGTCCTTGTACTGCTCACAGAACGGAGCTACTTCGCAGTAGCCAAGGCAGCGGTTACGCTCACCCAGTCTAACTTCAATGTAGTGATCTTTCTTTAGTTCCCAGTGCCCATCATCCGGGTCTTGTGTAGCCACCCCTTTATCGGCGGCATAGGGCATAATAAGCTTTTCGTCAGGAAGCACCCTGAGAGCGCTCTGACGGCCTTTCTTCTTTAAGGCATACATTGTTGGCTTTTCCCAACATTCGTCCGGTGTACACTGTGGTATGTGCTTCCCGAAGTGCGCATTGAGGCGTGACTGGATGTAACCTTCGGTTTTCTGGAGTGTCCACATCGGGATTTCTATCTTGGCTACCTTCGGTGGGTAGTCTGGATCACGCATACTGCCCGACTTATTCCAGTCACGGGCCATGGCGACGATGAACAGGTTCTTTACATCAATACCATTCATGTGCATGAGCCAGCGCTGGATATTCAACTGGGCATCCCAGTCGGCCTTGCCGTCTTTAGTCAGGGCATCCTTGACCGACCATACTGAGGTCAACTTGAAGTCGCTCAGTTCAGCCATGCCATGGTCATCAGTCTCAAATATGTCGATCTGCCCGGAGATTTTCTTGCCATCCATTTCAGCATAGAACCGCCGCTCGGATATCGAGTCCTTGTGCCACAGACCTTTTTCTTTCATGTCACTGGTGGCGTTCTCGATGATGTAATGCACGGCTGAACCCATGAGCGACCAGATACGGTCACTCGCGTCTTCGGTTGTTTCTCCACCGTGTACCTCATTGAGCCTGCGGATTTGCGCTGGGCCTATCAGGCCAGTGCAGGATATATCACCGTCACCCGGATCATAACGATCATGGGTGACGGCGTGTACCATCGCTTGTGGCAGCAGGGATTTATTAGTTATCTTCATTTTTTTTCCTACCTCTATACCACTTCACGCCGACCGCAAATAGCAAAAGGTCGAACAGTACAAACACGAAAAATAGGGCGGTCTTCATATTAAAATGCTGGTTCTTCCAGATTTTCTTTAGTGATTTCCGGCTCCA
>Ga0255048_10000187_pt1 | contig 45208 bp, 51 predicted proteins | sample JV7_2_2_MG_FD_183619 | JGI IMG/M metagenome (GOLD analysis project Ga0255048, IMG submission 183619) | Seawater microbial communities from Jervis Inlet, British Columbia, Canada - JV7_2_2 | ecosystem: Environmental > Aquatic > Marine > Inlet | place: Canada: British Columbia | collected 2016-10-06 | reverse complement strand
AAGATGTACTGGACGCTTTCGAACAGGGCAAAGACCTGTACAAGTTCACAGCATCACAGATTTACAAGAAGCCTTACGAATCTATCATCAAGAGTGAGAGAAACATCGGCAAGATCGCATCGCTGGCATTAGGATTCGGTGGAGGGCAGAGGGCATTCAACGGCATGGCCGCTAACTACGGATTGCACATGACGCCAACTGAAGCGGATGTAATCAAGAATGACTGGAGAGCTCGCAACCCTGAGATCGTACAGTTCTGGTACAACTTAGAAGGTGCGGCAAGAAGGACGCTTCACTCAGGTAATAACACGAAGGTAGGATTCATTAAGTTCAAGAAGGAAGGAGGCTTCCTAGTCTGTACGTTGCCGTCAGGCAGACAGATAAAATACTTCGACCCGTTTCTAAAGCAGTCGGATCGAGGTAAGCAAGTAGTCTACTTCAAAGGAACAGACCAAGCCAGAGGTATTAACTGGGGCGACGTCTCAACTTACGGCGGAAGGTTAGCTGAGAATGTGACACAAGCTGTAGCTAGAGACATATTGGCTGAAGCTATGGTAAGACTAGACAAGTTCTCTTGGATTGACATTGTCGGCCATGTGCATGACGAAGTTATTCTAGAGATCGAGACTAAGAAAGCACTTGCCAATTACAAATTGATTGAGAAGTGTATAGTACATCAGCCGACATGGGCCACAGGTTTACCTATTGGCGCTGACGGATTCATCGGACCAAGATACAGGAAATAGAATGGACGTTAAACCATACACACAAAAGGAAATAGACGAGACTAATCGTGCTATAGATTATGCGATGACTAAGCTGACAGCTCAAGGTCATTTGCAGATCGTACCAATGAGATGTGATTTGTGCAAGAAGGAAGTAGTCATGCACCACATCGACAAGAACACACAACGTGGCCCAGATGGAATGCCATTCTTTAAGTTCGAGGTCATTAGGTCTTCGAGTTTAGATCACTGCTCCCTATGCAAAGGCGGGAGGAAAGACTGATGACTGACATGAAGATAACAAATCTTGAATATAAAACCATAGAGCATCAATGCTCAAGGTGTAGTTTTATTACGTCTGAACCATACATTGAAGACATGGACGATAGGCTTGATAAAGAAGTTCTTAGGCAAGAAGTCAATCACTTGAGGAGGAAAGACAACAGCCATGAAAACACGTTGAGACTCATCATGGATCGGTATAACAAACTCAAGGCGTATATGATTACTAGAGGGATATTCTTAAGCCCCGAAGACATAGAGGATATAGTCAAATGATAGTAGAAATATTTGATGACTTCTGCCCTGAGGCAGATTTAGAAAAGCGTATTGAGTACGCGAAGACAGCAGAGTTTAAGACTCATGAATTCAAAGGCGTTGAGTACGAACAGATCCACCCACTACCAAGTGATAGATTTGTCATGAAAGAAATGGAGTACATTTACGAAGGGCACTTCGAAGGTTTCCATGTGTTGCGTAAGGGGCATCACCCAACTGGGTGGATTCATGCTGACACTAACTGCGGTGGTATGGCTGGAGTCTTATACCTTACAGACCACGAAGAGTTAACAGGTACAGCATTCTGGTCCCACGTCAAGTATGGACAGAGAGCTAACATCGAGAACGAAGAGCAAGCAGCTGAGATAAATGGAGACGCCAATGATCCATCTAAGTGGAGACTAGTTAAGATAGTCAAAGGTATGAAGAATAGAATGTTGGTCTACGACTCTCAACTATTTCATTCAGTCTGGCCGAGGGTTGGACCTGAGGATAGAGTTGTACAATGTTCTTTTTTAAACTTCAAGCCTTACGATGAAGACATTAACCCTTGACCTAGCAACTAAGACAGGATTTGCACATGGAGATATTAAAGCTCAGCGCCCTAGACATGGTACGATTAACTTCGAAAACAAAACATGGGACGGGGCAGGGGTTCGGTTCATCAAATACAGAGCATGGCTCATCAAAACGATTAAAGAAAATGACATTGAGCTCCTCGTTTTCGAAGGAGTTAGAAACCATACTGGGACCACCGCGTCCCACATTTACGGTGGGTTCCTCTGCTCCACCCAAGAGGTCAGCGAATCCTTGGGCGTACCTTACACAGCTTTCGGAGTTACGGAGATCAAGAAGTTTTGGACCGGAAAAGGAAACGCCAAGAAAGATGCAATGTTGCAGGAGTGCTACGATAGAGGCTTGGATCCAGCAGACGATAATGCGGCCGACGCGATAGCCATTTGGTACATGGCCAAGAGTACCTACGGAGAACTAGAGTCCTAAAGTTCTAGGTATAGAGATCGGAGTTCCTGACAGAGTCAAGATTGCTTTCAGCATTCTGCTCAGGCTTCGATCACTAAACGCTTGATTGAACTGCATGAACTCTTGAACGACAGGAATTGTCTGATCGTAAACAGGTACACCCATTATCCCAGATGAGATTGCCTTGGTGAAGTTACCAACACCTGCAACCTGACCAGTCACACCGTTGATATTTTCTACTAGCAACCTAGCAAATGTGTTAGGGAATGCTTTTTCCATTCGAGTTCTTCTGTTCTCGTCACCGCCTAGCAACTCGCGAAGTCCCGAAGTTGCACCCCCGACTCCTACTGTTACAGCCGCGATGTAAGCGTTCTGAATTAAGAGTGGAGCTAGACCTTGAATCATCTTAGCTTTATCACCTGCTCCTCTGGGGGAATTGGCAAACTCTAGAGTATGCTTATACGCAAGGCCCCAGTTCTTAGCTGTCTGAGTTGAGAACTGAGTCAGAGCTTTAGCCGCTAGACCTTTTCTCATCTGATTGAATGTCCTCGACCCCATGTTGTAAGTAGGCTGAGATTCCATAGCGATGTCAGTGAAGGTAGAATTAACTAAGTCCCAATCTTCTTTAGTCTTTGGGCCGTCAGCTCCGAACTTCTCTTTCTTAACTGCGTTCCAGATAGAAGCCATTGCCGCCTCATCTAGCTTTCGGATCCAACTCATCGAGTCGCCCAAGTGCTTGAGTCTAAACTGGTCAACTTCACCTGCCTTGTTGAGTAATGTTTCCCCTATCTTAGACTTGCGAAGAACGTCTTTAGGGATATCAGTCAAGTTCGTGTCACCTGTTAAGCTTTCAGCTAAGTCATTCAATTCAATATTGATATTACCTGAATCGTTTCTCTGCTTATAGAACTCAGAGTGAGCTACCATCTCATCAACAGTTGCTAATCTCTTAGTCTTATTGCCCATCATCGTCATGGCTTCTTTAGTCAACTGAATGCCCGTCGTAGAATTTATCTTACCCGTGGCAACGGCAGACCAGACTGAACCCAACTGCTTCAGTGCTACGCTAGGATTGTAACCTAAGATTGCCTGAGCTCGAAGAGATAATAGCTGACCCAATTGAACCATAGCCATAGACCCAAGTTCCTTTGTGTCACCCCTAAAGACAGCCTTGTTCTTACTCAGAGTATCTTCCCAAGATTCGCCGTACACTTCCTTTATCGTCTTGCCATGATTCTTCATTAGCTTTTCGAACTGGATGTTTAAGTCAGCGTGACCAAGAGTATTAGACATTGTGAATCTGTACGCTTTCAAACTACCCAATGAATCAGTTAGACTGTGGGTCAACCCACCTGTCTGAACTCTTTCGTTTAAGTTTCTAGCCACAGCCAAGGGATCTTTCTTCGTCATCTTAGCCAACAGGATGTCGAACACCTCTACTTCTTCCGCACTTTGGATGAGATGCTTAGGACTGTAGTACCAGTTATCTTCTGCCGCTATCTTTGTGCCTGTAATTTTAACCCCAATCTCATTAGCCAAAGGAACGATAGATCTGTACCCACTCCAGATGGCGTCCGCTAACTCTAACTCAGCTTTACCTACTAGGATGCTAGGGTCTTTTTGAATTGCTTTGACTTGATCTTTCGTAAACACATACGTCTTTCCGTCGATCTCTACACCCCCATCTTCCTTGTATAAATCTTTGCTAGACGAATGCTTGAACCCTTTGTCGTCATCTGCTCCATTCTTACGCAAGCCATCCATCATCTTCATGTACAGTTCCGTTCTCTGGTTTCCTGTCATGGTTATCTTAGTTTGATTGCCACTAATACCTGTCTGACCAGAGGCGTCTTTGCCACTACCCTTTGGTAAGAATGTGTCAGCCACTTCGAGTTCAACTTCAGTCTTAGCTCTCAACATTTTACGGTGAGTCTTAACTAACTCTTCAGCTCTAGCGACGTGAGGTTGCATTAGGTTATTAATCTTAGCTGTCAATTCTGCCGCGTCGACCATCTTCTGTTTCATGTGCTTACCTGCGCCACCCATCATATCGAACAGGTTGAACACTGATATGTTGTCAGTTGTCAGCAACGAGTTGATACTACCACGCATGAACTTTAAGAACTTACTGTTACCAATGGCTCCAAGGCCAGAAGCTAGTCCGCTCTCTTTGTCAGTAGCTAAACCATTGATGACTTCAGCCTCAGCTTCAGCTCTGTCGAATGCCGCTTGTTGAGCAGGAGTCTTCTTGTCTGCCGGTGGCTCAGGTTTCTTTGGTTTCTTTGCCTTCTTTGCCTTCTCTGGAGCTTTTCTTTTGTTCTTTCTGGCATTAGGATCTACGACACCTCTCTGAATTCCTTCAGTTGCGATAGCGTCTGTAGCTTTAATCGTCTCAGACAAAGCTGTCTTATCTTTAATCCCAAACACTTTAGATAGAGCATCAACTATTTTATCCCATAGGGTAGTAGGTAGACTTGAGCCTTCGTCAAACTTAACATTTTCTAACATCCTCTGAAATCTCTCATTAGAGAAAGCTTCGGCTACGAACTCTTTAATGTTAAGAAATCCATACTGATCGTCTTCAAACCCTAACTCTTTCACAAACTTTTCGTTTTTGGTTTTTAGAAACACTTCGTTGAGAATGTACAATGGGTCAGACTTATCCATGCCGCTGTCATCAAAAACTTTCTTAGCTACAGCAGGATCGGATATTCCATAGTCAAAACTATCCGCTACGTGAGGAGGTAGAGTAGCTTTGAGATCCCCCACTCTAGCGTTTAGCTCTAACACTGTAGCCGCGTGAGTTAGTTCATGCGCTATTACGTGAGCCATCCTGTCTGGTCCTGCTCCCTCCCTGACTTTAAGTTTAGACCCTTTTTGTCCGTCAACTTTAAGCTGGCGAACTACTCTAGACCCTGACATTTCGTGCTCATGATGAAAGAACCCCCCTACGTTACGTTTCTTTCTCATCTCTGCTTTAGTCATGAACGTGACAGGTAAATCTAGAAGGTCATCAAATATAGTACGACCTTCGATCTTTCCTGAGACTTCTTTCAGCCTTTCGAATAACTGAGTAATAATTTTGGAAGATCCTTTTTTACCTACAGAGTTCCCTCCGTCAGAGAGTTCTTCTACTACGTCTTTAACAGTCCCTCTAAATGACGGGTCGACATTAACAGCTCCGTCTTTGTCTACGTTAAACAACCTCTTACCATCCCCAGCTTTTACTGGAACTTCAGATTCTATATTGGATTCGTTTAAAATGCTACTCGTAGATAGAATGCCACCTTCGTCCATTTTCCTTATGGCGTCCTCCGCTTCAGCGATGACCTCGTCGCCTGACTTGCCCTCTTCTTTATCTAAGAGTCTCTCCACCAACTCGTCGTTCTCTATCTTCTGTCCGTCTGGTAAATCTTCGTTTATCTTACGTTTCAGAAACGACGCACTCTTACCTACAGTTCGAAGGGCTTCTCCAAATACCATTCCCGCCGCGCCTTCCATGAGCATACGCTCTAGAGTTTCGTCAGCCGTTATGAGTTTGTCACCTGCGCTTCTCTGCAACTCGTCGCTGATAGCGGCGGCTGTCATACCAGTAGCAAATTCTGTCATCTGTCTTGTGGCAAATCTAGAACCTACAGTCCCACCTACACCTGTGTAGGCATTCTCTATCTTCTGAAGTGCATCACGAGCTTTGACTACTGGCGCTATATACTTGGCGCCTTTACCTGCCTTAACTACGTGGTTAAGAGCTTTCAGAACTCCGACTCCGGTAAGACTCAGGGCTAAATCTATGGGCGCATCTGATATAAGACCACCTGCTAAACTAGCGCCAAAGGCAAAGACTCCGTGACTGTCAGAGTAGTTCGCGGCTGATATAGTCATACGCTCCCTTTCCTCTGGACTCAAGTTGTCGTACCATCCGGCACCTGCGATACCTTCGCCGAATGCTTGGCCGAATACAGACCCCGCGTCTCCCTCTTGGAGTTGCGACACATCTCCTAAAGTAGAAGGCGTAAACGTTTCAAATCTTTGAGGAGATAAGTGCTGTTGGAACTCTGCGTCGAAGTGGTCAGCCTGAAAAGGAATAGCTGTGGCAACTCTACCGTCTGCACCTATGACTGGGTTAAGACTTTGAGGTTCTCTAGGGTTTAGGATGTCCAATTATCTAGCTGACTCTCTTGCTATGGGAGCTTCAATCTCAGGCTTGTCAGGGAATACCATAGTCCTTGCGACTTTAGCCATAAGGTTTTGTAGCTTAGTCTTGTGTGCACCTAGCAGGCCTGTAATCTCTGGGATGAATTGGTTTTCCGGAATGCGACTTCCAAAGTCTGACGACCTTAAAGAGAACTCACCTGTCCCTGTTTCTGGTGCAGGACTTTCTTCTACCCCTGACCTGAGTCTGAGATCTTCTACTGCCGCTTTTATTTCTTTGTTAGCTATAAGTATTTCGCGATGCACCTCTCGCATGTTCTGTGCCATCTGAGGCTGAAGTGTCCCACTGGTCGTAGCGTGAGTCGCGTATTGAACTAAGTTCTTGAACCCTGAGTTTACGATCTCTAGTTCCTTAGCGTGAGTTGAACCTGAAGGCACTTTAGCATTGTGCTCGATTCTAGACCTCTCAGGTACTTTCACTAGGTTGTCATCTCCGTCGACTCCATAAGTGATGCCGTCTCTATCTACAAAGAACCCGTCACTTCCAACTAAGATTTCGTCTTCGTTGGCCCCTTCACGTATAGTTACATTTTGGACTCCTGTCTTATCTAAGATACTACCCTTACGAGAGTATGGGTCAGTGAAAGCCATAACGCCTCCGTTCTTAGCACTGAACACGTCATGTTTAAGGACTTGGTTAGAGCCTTTGAAGTCTGTCAATATCTCTGACAGGTGGAAGTTGGTTCTAGATCTCTCAGTTGAGTCAGCCTCAGATTGCGCCGCTTGAGCTCTCCTCGCGTTATCCACGAACACAGTCATGAGCTTTTTGTCTGCATCGCTCAGTTTACCATCCTCTGGTAAGTCGAGGGCTTTTCTAGCTATCCCAAATAGTTCCTTTGTCTGCTGGTCTTTGGTTTTGCTGTCGCTAAACACTCCTTGGTCTATAGCGTCTCTCACCCATAGAGCTACAGCTGAAGCACTAACACTGGCCGCGCTATCTGCCCCTGCCGACTTACTACTTCCGCCTGCTAACTTTATGTTGTTGGCGTACTCTTCATACAGACTGAGTTCCTGCCTGAGCTCGGATGGACTAAACCCACTAGCTTGTCTGATCCTCGACCTCTCCCTCTCTGTTCCCGCATTTGCCATAGCCCTAACTGTGTCGTTGAGAGCCTTAGATTTCATCGCGGATATGACAGCCTTATGCCTCCCCATTTCTGATTGGCTGAACGCTTGCTGTTGAGTGCTTCCAAACACCGCTATCGCACTATTTATGACCGGACTAGCTTTCTTGAAGTTTCCATCTTCAATCAACTTACCGATAAACTTCGTCACATAGGGGGCCATCCCATCAGTTTCTAGCATAGCTTTATAACTCGACTGCACTTCCTTAGCCAAGTCAAAGTTAGCTTTCTTTTCTTTGAGAACTCTCTGCTGTTCCGCAGTCTTAGTTCTTGCTACGGCGTTGAACATCTGTTCAGCTCTCAATCCTCCTGCTGGAGTGCCTTCAGCTAACTGAGCGTTTATCCCTGCCATCTCCTCAGTTGTGAACCCTTCAGTTTCCATAGCTGTCTTCAGGGAACTCATAGACTCTACAAAGTTTTTGTTCGACGCTGTTTCGGCATCGAATATCGACTGGTCAGTCATAGCTTTATTAGAGTACATAGACTGTAGTGCCGCGACTTGATCGGGGCCTCCTTCAGCGGCCATAGACTCTAGGAATGCTTTAGCCTTAGGGTCTTTAATTCTTGATATCGTCGACTGTAGGTCTTTGAATTGTTCCTCTTCACTCAGGTTGGCCGCAGTTTCCTTCACAGCTTGAGCCCTAGCTAACCCTACCCCTAAAGGCCCTGCGTTTTCCATGAGGTTTTGAGTTTGTTCAGTGTTACCTCCGGTCGCGTCTAGTAACTGCTGAGTGTCGTCTTTGCCTTTACGCCTAGCCTCGATACCTTTCATGTACGTCAGTACTTCAGCCTGAGCGGCGGCAGGGTTCTCTAAGTTGAGCCCGTTCAGGTAAGACGCATACTTAGGCCCTATTTCTCCTAACCCTTCGAGTTTCTGGATGTTGACGTTGTTGTTATCTATAGCCCTAAACTTGTTACGTCCAACTTTGTATTCGGGTAGGTTCTGAGGGTTGAACATCGGGTTCTGTTTCTTAAAAGCAGTGTATAGCTTCTTAAAATTCTCATCATTACCTGAAGCTCTACGCTCAAGTTCTGTATAGTCCTTATAGTACCCTTCGAACTCGCGGTCTTTCTTAGCTTCCGCCGCTTGGTTCTGAATCATCAAGTTGATTCGATTGGGGTCTAGTTGTCTCCCTAGTTCTCTAACGCCTGCACCTATACCCATTACGTAGGATTCCTAATAAAGATTTGTTTCTGATTACTTAACGTCTGAGATGATGCACCTCTAGACTGTTGGTCAATGTTTTCCAAGATAGCAAAGATGTCATTGATCTGATTCTGTTCTTGTATCATCTTGCTCCTTTGAGCGTCGAACTCCCTAGACCCAAACTCTAAGTCGAATCTGTCTTGCATGTCGTTAAGTTGGTCCTGCTCTCTTTGCTTAGTGTCATATATGGATCCTGCGGTTTCTAGAACTGTGCCTGCGATGCTGACTGCGGCCTGTTGTCCCGGAGTTAAACCTTTTCCATTTCGCTTCGGGGTGTCAGGACTTCCACCTTGAACTATAGGGTTATCTGGATTTCCTGAAGGAGCACTTTGCTCAGTCAGAGCTGAGATGCCCCCTTCAATGCTCTTCGAGTTCTGACCCAAGTTGGTAACTAAAGGAGATGACGACCTTCCTAGACTACGTGAGCTGAAGTCTGAAACTCCGTCTCCGACTTTCCTCTTAGAGGTCAGTGCCTCTGTTACACTTTCAAATCCACTCATTAGCTAAACTTCTTAGATGATTCTTGTAAAACGCTTTGGGTTACTCCTGAGAAACCTGAAGCTACTGGGGCTCTTTGGTCTATGCCTTTTTGCTTCAGTAGAGAGCCTTGGACATCTTGAGTCTTAGCTTTGGCAATCTTGGACGCTTGAGCATCACCCTCTTTCGCTTTAGCATCTGCGGCTGTAGTGATCCTTCGACGTTGGTTCTCTAGAGCAGTCCTCTGCTCTCTACCTTTACGCGCTATATTCCTAGCAGACTTCCTACCTTGTCTGGCAGATAAAGCCGCACCTCCGGCAGAAACAGCGGCAGTAACCCCAGCGATGATTAGTGTAGATGTGGCAACGCCCATGTTAAACCCCTTGAGGATTGTTTATGTAAACCAGATTCGTCATACCCTCGTCAGTCTTGGAGTAACCCTTTTTCTGAAAAGTACGAATGAGTCCTGTATGTTTGGTCGACGTAAAAATAAATTCACACCCTTGTTCTAGGCTGTATTCTGTAGCGGAGTCTATGAGTCCACTGGTAGCTACCACTTTTTGTCTTGCGTCCAGAGACGGATCACAAACTAGCCATTCAGACCAAGCGATACTTGAGTTAGAAGATAGGTAGACCCACACGGCTCCAACTGGTTCTCCGTACAGTTCAGCTACGAATCCGTTATCAGACAAGAACCTTTCGGGAACACCCTGCTCCCAGCCGGGGTATTGTTTCCACCAGCGACAAACATCGGAGTAATCCAGATCTTCATAAGGTCTAAAAACGATACTCATCTAACCATCCACATGTTGTACAGGTTAGCATTCTCGCCTGAAAGTGTAAATTGCCAGATCGAACCTTTGATATGAGGTAAGTAATTTAAAATTTCTACTCTGTCTACTGAATCGAAGTCAATAGAAAACGTGTTGACGTCGTCTGAGTTCTTATACCAAACATCAAATGTCAGAGTTATAGTGCCGTCGAAGTCCATCTTGAACTTACGCGCATTGCCTAACTTGAATCTCTCCATGATAGAAGGCGTGAATTTCTTAGACTTCCACTCCCATGTGCCTGCTGTCTCAGATGCGGCGTTAGTTACACACCACCCTTCAGCGTCTCTGTGGTAAACTAGCAAGTCGTCTAATGAGTTTTTCTTCATGACATACTTATCTCCGCCTAGCAATTCTGCATACTCGACTGAGTTAGTACTGTTAAGAACTGAGTTCACTTGAATCTTAGCGGACACTTCTACTAAAGTCTGTAAGTCATACTCGTAAACCTTCTGCCCGTAGTCACCCCTGTTGTAAACCCCGTCACTAGACTTAGTAGTAAACATAAGGGTTCCATTGGCGTTCACTATAGAGTTAGCTTCCACCTGAATGTCGTCAATCTGTTTTGTGACTGTGTACGGATCGCCTTCGAATCCTCCTCCTGTCATGTGGTAAATGCTATTCTCGGTGAAGACCACAGAAGTTAATGTTCCGCCTACAGTAGATGGATCTCGAACTGAAATCACTCTGGCTATGTCTGAGTCAAAAGCGAAAGAGTTTTCTCTCTGCCATCCCCACCATTCACCTGCTCTACTGTAGACTAACAAGTCTTTTCGGTCGAAAGGGACTCTGAATAATCTGTTGTCTTTAGTGAATATCTGGTCGTATTTTTCTGATGTATTCTTCAGTGCCGCATTGAACTCAGTTTCATTTTCATCATTCTGGTCCAGTAGTATAATACTGTCTAGCTCTACGATCCTAACTGTGTCTAGGTAAACTGCTCCACCTATGTTTGTGGCTTTACTCAAGTCTACTCTAATGAAATCATTCTCGCCTTCGTCTAGCCTAAAGACTTCAGATGTTAGATCTGATGTAACAGGAACATCAATCTCAGGAACTCTAGCTGAGATCCTTTCGCCTAAGTCATCAAAGTTCTTGATTATAATTTTGTCTGTGTCACTTGGCGCTAACCTAGGTAAGTCTCCTCCTGTGGATTCATATATACCCCCTGCTTCAGCCAATTGAGATACTTTATACCCGTAGTCTCCATCAGGTAAATCATCTACGTTCAGAGCAACCGACCCGAATTCACCAAGGTCGTAGGCTACGTCGTCAAATGTTACAGATATGCCAGATGTAACGTAAGTTGGAATACCTTTTATTAGCTCCATGCTTACGTTGCCCACACTGTCAGACCTGAAGTTCACTTCAACTATGGCGTCGAATGTTATTGTTATCTGCCCTGTCTCTGCCGCTGTGTACGTACCATTTACGAAGAGGACTTCTACTCCGGACACAATCTCAACCAATTCGTTCTTGTTTACGTTGATCTCTGTTGGGGTTAAGTTGTCTAGAGTTACGTACTCTATCTTAACTGTTGTGTCCAGTGCCCCTGAATCCTCAACTACTGTTATGTCGATCACATCCTGAGCTCGTAGAGTCCAAGGAGTAGACCCATCATACGCCGCCGCACTCATCTTGACACTCATGTCATCTGTAGTCGACATAGTGTTAGTAGTCCCTGTATTTGATACTGCCGTTGTCGTAAACGTCAGCTTGTCATCTGGGATGTTTAGTGTGTAGTCAACGTTCCCGTCAGAACTGGCAGTCAGAAGCTTAGAGTCCATATCATCTCTGATTGTAGTAGATACTACGTCATCTTCGGACAGGCCAATAGACACTAAAGCCGCTGAGTCTGAGCCAAATACAGTTGGGAATGAAAGCCACCCACCTGCTGTTTCGTATTCTACGAATCCAGATCCACTGTTGATCCTGAAGTTCGTACTGCCCAATGACGCCAAAGTGGTGTCAGGTAAACCTGCCGTACCTTGAACTAAGTTGGTGTAATCCGACCCAGTCAAAGTCTGTAAAGCTATTTGGTCTAACTCTAGACCTTCGACTACACTACCTTCAAACTCTTTAATGTTCGTAGCATCTTGGGCTGTGTTAAGCATCCCAAGGTTTAGTTTAGTGAATTGCTGGTTGGGCATTATATTACTGTGCTAGTCGCGTCACTAGAAGGGGTTCCGTCTAGGCCTCCGTACCCAACCGAGGCGTGCAAGAAACTCCCTATGATGACCTCAGTGGACCCATAGTCATAGTCAACATCTATGTTTGATCCGGTTAGGAATCCGTTATATCGTATGAGGATACGGTCCGTGGATAGGTTTCCTACACGAGAACCCGCGTCGAATCCTATGTGGTACAGTCCGGTATTAGATCCGTCAGTAGTGGTCGCGGTGTTGACTACATAAAAGTACCCTCCGTTAGTAGCCCAAACAACTTCCGCGTCCACTTGATTACATCGCACATTCGAGTTGTACGAGTAAATGCTAGTCCCGCAATACAGATCAGTTACATAAACTTCGCAACCATAGAATGCGGCACTGGCGTCAAAAGTCACCTCTTGCACGTTATCATTAGTGTCCGTTTCACCTTCTGCCTCGAAGCCGTCAACAGCAGTTATCAGAGATCCGTTATACATATTGAAAGTGTCGGTTACAGTCCAGTCATACTTCGTGCCCCCTGTACTCTTTATGCTAAACTTGGTGTTTACTGACTCTAGAGATCCGACAGTCACATCTCCTTCGATCAGTATGTTGAAGTTCTTCCCTTGCAGAGACCCAAAGTCTGCTGAGTTTTTCATGAAAGGGCCTTCTGTGTCTGTCGAATTGTACGTTCCAGCCGCCATGTATAAATTAAAGTTCTGCCCACCTCTTATGACTTCAGGCATATCTGCCGCACTAATGCGGTTCGAAGTGTCCCCACCTAACCCATCGCCACTGCCTGAAACTGAGCAGTATAGAGTCGTAAAACTTCCACCTGCCGCACCGGACTCTAACGCACTAGCTGGTATCGTACCTGCATCTATTTTAGATCCGTCAATATCTGAGATCTGTGAGTCTCCAACTGCGCCATCAGCTATCTGTGCAGTATCAACTGCATCATTTTCTATGTGTTCGTTGCCTATAGCGTTATCAGCGATCTTAGTTCCGTCGACTGCATCAGCCGCTAGTTCTGCCGTATCGACTGCGCCTGAGGCTATATGTTCCGTGTCGACTGCATTGTCTGCGAGCTTAGTGCCATCGACTGCATCCGCCGCTAGTTCTGCCGTATCGACGGCACCGGAGGCTATATGCTCTGTGTCAACTGCGTTGTCAGCGATCTTAGTTCCGTCGACTGCATCAGCCGCTAAATGTTCTGTGTCAACTGCGAGGTCTTCAATCTTAGTTCCGTCAATTATGTCAGCTTCTAAAGCCGATCTTACAACTGTGCCTGCGTCTAGTGCCGCGCCATCTATGTTGTTTGAAGCGTCGATTACCGCATTCGAAATGGTACCTGCTCCGTCTTGGTACATGGCTGAAACTACGATGTCGTCGTCTTCTAGATCTGTGGCGCCTTGAGAGAAAAGTGTCACAGGAAAACCTATGTATCCTGAAGCTCCGGTTCCACCTGTCTGAACACCTGCACCTGTTATGTTAAAGTTGTAGGACTTGTCGCCCTCTATGTTGTCTTGGATTATGATTGCGTCTCCAGCGCCCATGAGCAAAGTTACGTTACTGACGTTATTGCCTTCACGATTAAGGTTGTGTAAATTTAGAGTCGTAGCTAAAGCTGGATCTGCGTTATCCATCTTGATTTCACCTGAAGCAGGTGCGCCTGTGTCTGTCTGGAAAGTGTAAACCGTAGACGTAGGTGAGCTGTATGCGGCCAAGTCTTGAGTTGTGGCAAAAGCGTTAGATGCACTAGGAGTATTTGCGGCGTCAAGCGCGGCTTTCTGGTCTACAGTTGGGGCTGTTGCCGCCGCCGCTGTCTGTGAGTCGAACAGAGCTTTGACCTGTTGCATACACCAAGCGAATACGCCAATGGTAGATTCGTCATGGATTGGATCTGGTACTGTGCCGGTAGTCGGATCTTGGCGATAAGCCTCTGAGGCTATCAGTCCGGGGTTATCTGCTTGAAGCCCCTTTAAAGGGTAACCGTTATCACTCAACTTTTTCTCCGACTTACAAACTTTGAAGGGGTTGATTTTACGGTGACTTCATTGCTCAATCGAGCGTTCAGCGCCTCTGCCTTCTTGCACTGTGATTCTAGCCTCTCCAACGCTCTTTCAAGTTTTTCGTTGTTTCTTTCAGTCTCTACTACTTTTTTATCAAGCTCTTTATTGACCTCGTTCACTCTATCTTGGAAGAGTCGACCGATGTTAATGTCTAGATTTTTCTCAGCTTCAGCTTTAGCTACCCCTACATCTAAGAGTTCTGATTGGCACTTATCTGTAAGATGTTCGAGTCGGTTGGCTAACTCAACTGTGTTCCTCATCTGGTCTATGGCGGCCTCAGATAAAGTTTCAATTAGGTCTGGGTTGTTATCTAGCCTAGCGCCCAAGTAAACTGCTTGAGAGAACTTAGCCTCCAGTACCACTTCGCTCAACTGCATAACTGAACTGTTGACCATAGCCTTTTTGAGTTCTTCTACTGGTGTCTTGACGACTCCAGAAAATGTAACGTATCCGTCTGGACTCGCTATGACTTCTGACATAGTGTTCACCCGATCAACAAGGTCAGGCAGAACTGTTTCTATGTTTTCAAGGCGTTGGTCGATAGTCTCTAGGAGTTCGACTAGCCTACTTATCAAGGAAAGAATCTCTCTGTATTTATCTTACTCATTGAACTCATCCACGTCATGTCTCGAAGGTCACCCTCCGCTAACTCACGCAAGTATTCACCCTTGCGAATTGATGTTTCGTCTTCAGACTCGCTAAGACAACCTGCCGATGTTAGCCTAGCGATGATCATATCGAAGGTCGGAGGGAATGGAATCTGTGACTCAGTTACAAAGTCTCCGTCGTAAGTTACAACGATAGAATCTGCTGTAGATCTAGCCGGGGGTGGGTACATTATCAAAGCCATTTGGTCTGAATTGGTGCCCGATGCTATATCAATTGCGTAGATGTATGGGTCAGTCTCGTTTACGACATCCACTGGGATGTCATTGAAATCGACTTGTTGGATTACCTTTCTACTAGAGTTGGGTGATCCGTCTTCTGGTATGATGTCAACAGATAAAACCCGTAGCACACCTGCTACAGGTAGTAGATATTCTTGCTGGCTTTCTACTAATGAGAGAGTCAAGCGTCTTTGGGTCAGCCCGACAGATCTTTCAACTCGGCGCAAAGCCTCAGTTGTGTACCTGTCAATGATGGTATCTGTGAAACGGAACCCAGATGGATCCTCAAGTATTGACCTGACGATACTTCTGAGTTCCGTTCTTAGCATTTTACTTAACTTTTCCTACTGGGTCTGGGTTCTCTATTTCTTCGAAAACTTCTACCGAGTAATTCGGTATTCTAATCTTAGCGTGCTGAGTTCCCATTCGACTGTCGTTTGGGATGAACTCATCAAAGTTAGTTTCCGTTCTGTAACAACCCTTCAAGCAGTCAATCACATGTTTTGTTAAACCTTTCTCAATGATAACTCCGCATCTTCCACGTACCACTACTGGTCGCTTAGGATTTCTAGGGTCAGCAATCATCATTTCGAAGTGCTGAACTCCTGCGCGAGTAGAGTTTACCTTACATCTCCAGCGTCTTCCGCCGTTCTTTCGGTAATCTGCTTCTGCCTCATTTGATGTAGCTTTCTTTTCTAAGACTGAATCTACTGCATCCTCGACCTTACGATCAAGTTCTTTCTGCGTTTGGGCATCAAGTTTGACTTCCTTCTTAGCTACAGGCTTTCGTCTGCTACCTGAAGTATTTTTTGGCTTTGCCTCTAGTTCGTCTAGAGCGTCTGAATTGGCCGAATCTGGCATGGTTTTCCTCTGTTGGGATTAAAAATGTCTAGGTAGACAAGGGGCCACCGAAGTGACCCCCTCTGTCGACCAAGACAGTTAAGTCTTACGTGTCACCGATAGAAAATTCATAACGGAACATGTATGTGTCTTGCACAATCACAGCACCTTTCTTGGCTTTCCAACCAATACTTGATAACTGGTTTAGTGGGTCAGCTGTACCAGCAGAGCCACGAGGCTTGATGATTAACTCAACATCGCTAGATCCGATAGTGGTGTAGTGATACGCACCTTGACCGAATACTAAAGCTTGATTGATATCTTGAGGAGTTGCCGCCGCATTAGATACGATGTAAGACTCTGTGTCCAAGATGAAAGTAAAGTTCTTAAACTTACCGTGCTCGTTAGGCCAGATAGCCTGTTGACCAGCGTAAGATTCAACACTTTGGAAAGTCTTGCCAAGTCCATCATCTAAAGCTTCAATGTAAGGAATAGCCTCAACTGCACAAACAACAATGTAAGATTCACGGGTTGGATTCGTTCCGATGTTAGCCGAACCGTTAGTTAACATGCGAACAGGCTTAACTTTTTCAAGTTTGAAAGCTTGATACATGAAATCAAAGTCAGTTGCAGACATGCCGTCAGTTGTGATAGCGTCGATAGTAGCCGCGTTCAAATAACGTCTTACGTTAGAGCCACCTAAGAGGTCGTCACGTACGACTTTATTCATAGACTCGCCACCTTGCTCGCCCATTCGCTGAGTAAACTCAGTTGTGATGTTGTTAATAGATTCTTCATGCAATCTGTCTGTTAAGCGAGCGTAGCCACCGAACTGATTGATTGTCTGGTTGATACGTACCATTTGGAACGTCTGTTCTGTAGGGATTGTACCCTCAGTTAATGGTGAACCTTCCAATGTGGCAAGCTTGAGAACCTTATTGAAAACGATCTCATTCGAGCTGTTAGGTGGGATAGGTTTTGGTGTACCAAAGTTATCATAAAGCAAAATAGGATTTGCGATGTCGATGAACTCTGAAACGTAGAATGCGTGGTTATTTGGGAACTCGCCAGCCGATGGGGCCGCGTCGCCAAGTGTTCCTTGTGATGTATTTAAAGCCATGATATTATTTTATTGTTGGTTTTAGTAGATGGTTTGAATGCCATTCTCTCTTTTCCACACTTGACGCTCTTGCGTTGTCATTGTAGCAAAGTTAGGTTTGGCTGAGACTTCAGGGCCTTTTGTTGTTCGAGTTCCATTCGAAACTACATTCAGTCCGTCTTCCTCTGGTGGATTTTCCGTACCTTGTGCGTATAGTTTAGCGTTCTGTTTCTTAATTACGGAAACGAAGGCCCTACCGTACAATTCTGAATCTCCTTCCAACTCCATCCGTTTTTCGAGAGGCAGTGTGTCGAGTTCTTCTTGGAACGCAGAAGTTAACTCTTCAAGTCTGCCTGACGCGGCTAAGTCGTACATGGCTCGTCGGTCTTTAGCTTCATTCCAATACCGATCAAATATTGACTGTGGCATAAAACTTTTGAGCTCGTTGTTTATTGTATCCAAATGAGTTTCATAGTCAACATCTTCTTTGACCTCACCAAAGAACTCTTCAAATTCTTCAGCTTTGCGTTCTTCTTCTAAGGTATCCTTTTCTTCGTATTCACCTTCGACGTCCTCCAGCTTGTCGTTCATGTCGTCTGCGTCTTCTGCGCCTGAAGATTTAACTACGAAGTCTCTAAGTTTCTTTTGGGCTTTGACGTCTCCGTCTTGGGCGGCTTTCGCTAAGAGTCCCAGTTTATATTCTTCAGAGGATCTTAGCTTGTCATAACGCTGTTGAGATGACTCTTCTCTAGATAGAGTAGATTTAATTTGGTGATAGTCAAACTCTTTTTCTTTGCCTCCAACCTTAACCTTAAACTTTCTATCTTTGAATAATTTCTCGGCAAAGGCATCGCTTTCAAAACCTTGTTCCTTGGCGAATGCCTCAAACTTATCTTGGTCAATATCAAAGTTTTCAGGTGGGGCTTCTTCGTTAGGAGTATCTTCTGTTGTCTCAGGTGGTGTCTCAACTGCTTCTGGTTCAGGCGCATCTAGGTTCACCTCGACGTCAGGAACTTCTTTGATGCTCTCTGTGTTTTCTACAAACTCAATGTTGCTATCTGAGGTCTTAATTTCCTCGCTCATAGCGTTGACTTTGTCGATGACACTCTGTGGCATCCCCTCTTCTACTACAAACTTATCTTCATTGGTCGACATTTAATGACTCCTCGTGCGTATTAATGTAAACGGTAGCCGATTTGGCCGCCTCTATTTTTTCGTTGATCCACAATTTGAACTCTTTTCGGAACAAGAGTTTAGACCTGTTGCGTACTTCAGCATCTTTATCGCCGTCTTCAGCAGACTTGACGAAATCCTCTTTAGCACTTTCCAGTTCAGTTCCGAGCAATGATCCATCGAAGACCTCTTTATATTCCGGGGATTCCATTAGCTTGAGCAGAGATTTGCCCAAGTTCTGCATTTGCTCCAGTTGACGGAGGAGGTCCGCCTGTTGTTGGCGCTCCAGATCCTTCATATAATTCTCTTGGGACGTTGACCCCTCTTGTTCCAACATAGCTATCCTTCATTAAACCTTTGATTTCTTGCAGTCCCATTAGATCTGCGAGCTCAACTGCTACGTATGTTATGACTCCCTCTGGGACTGCTTGGCCGACATATGGGGCTACGTATTGCATGTAGTTGAGTAAATTGTTAATCTTATCTTGACGATCAGAACCAACCATAACGTCAATATCTACGGTATAAAATCCACCTATGTCTTTCTTATTTAGGTGGACCCATTCGTGAGCTTTGAAGTCGGATCTAGCGCCTTCTTCTTTGGCTATCTGTTTCAGGTTCTCGTCGTGGATGTCAACGTTGAACATGAGCTTCAGGTCCATAGGTTCTAGTTTCTGTTGGTTAAGAGCCATAGTCATTCGAATCATTTTCTTGAAACACGTCTCGACGTATCTCTTGGAGATTTCCCATAGTCTCATTTCTGATCTCTGGGTTATTGTAACGATTCCTGTAGCTGTTTGGTTAAGAGAGCTAGAGTCTAAGCCTTGGCTGTATCTAGTGTTTCCGCTACGGTTCTCACCTTCAACTGCAAGCATTTCCCATGCTGTGAATGCGTGTTGTGCAATTGGAGCTGGAGTTATTGGGTTAATAGAGCCCGGCCTTCTAACTGGAATTGGCACTCTCGAACCTTGAGGGGCGTGACGGATTAACTGCATTCCGATTTCGTCTACTTGAGTTCTATCTACTTCGTAAATACCATTTTGCTGGGCGTTCAGGTTGTCACTTAGCATTCTAAGTAAGCCCGTTCTGAACTTCTGGATGTCAGATAAACTAGATGACCACCCTTCTGCTGGATTGCCTAATGGATCGCGGATACACTCTGACATAGCGTAAGGCGGAGTTTGGAAATCGTATGGATTTTTTATGACTTGAACCATGACATCATCTAAAAAGACTGCCAATACTGGTGACGCTTTACCCGACCCGTCTACGTCATATAAAGTCCAGTGCTCTCTGCGTAGGAATAAGTCTAGAGCTTTCGGTCTGGCGCTAGTCATCTCTCCGACGTAATTCTTGTCGTCCGTTTTCTCATCTCGAAGTCTGTCCTTCTGGATGCTTCTCCCTCTGGACATTAGAACTTTGTCTAGCGCTTTTGGGATTATGCCTTTCTGACCCCGCATCTTCTTCTCAATATCTGTCCTGCTCCAATCTTCCTCTTCGCAAACTACGTGAGATTCTTCGAAGGTTTTGGCTGTCCAGTTGTATCTCATTTGCTCTGGGTTAATGTGAGTCCACTTGGGTCTGCCTGCGGCTTCTCCCATAGTTTTATCTTTCTCACACCATGTCAGCTTTAGAAATGATGAGCCCCCTACTAAGAAAGTCTTGATGTCATCATACAGGATTTGGTATAGGTTCTGCTTTTTCTTTAGTTGGAACGTAAGGAGTTGCTCGAAGACTCCAGAATACAAGAGGGTTTTGACGTCTGCCCCTTCAGGTATCAACTCAGCAATCTTGTCTGTCTGGACTAGAGGCTGAATGAGAGTTGGGATCATCCACTCAATTGTGTTAAATATGGTTGAGTCGACGATAGACGATGCTCCGTTCTTCTCATTTCCGTATGGCTGAAATCCGTACTCAGCCCACTGCCTGACTCTTTTAGCTTTGGCCGCGTTGTATCCAGCTTCCAAATCTGTGAACTCTACGTTGAGTTCGCTCTGCATTTTGGTGTAACTGATGTTCGGGAAGTTGTCTAGGCTATCCTCTGCTGGAATGATTTCGTTGTGTTCTTGCATTAGAATACCGTTGAGCTAGGCTGATTTAGAATTGACTGAATGTCTAAGAGCTCTGCGGCGGGGCGCAGGTGATTCAGTTTTGCATAAGATAGGGCGTCAAGCATGTCGTCGTGTTTACCTCTAGGGTATGATACAAGCTCGTCACAGAACTCAACAAACCACTCAGGTGCCGCTGGTATTATCAGCTTTCTCTGGTGGAACCATGACTCTAATTGTAGTATCCTTGGGTCTTTGCCTAGTCGTATCTGCTTTGGGTCAATAGGTTCAGCCGAAATAACTTCACCTCCGGGCCACGATCCGTTCTCTAGATCCTGTAATAGGTACATCTGGCCTTGAACTCCCTCAACTAAAAGCCTGTTAGGGAAGTGTCTCCTGTACGTATCTCGGATCTCATCTAGGATCTCATGATGGATCATGTGCTTTCTTACTACGTCTAAGACCCAAACATCTCCCTTCGAATCCATTCCTGTGACCGTAATCACTGTAGGATCTCGGTCTGTGTTCTTGCTAATGCCGGGGTCTACAATCATAAGGATGTCCATTCCGCCATTCATTGCCGCTTCCAGTTGGGCAGGGTGGTAGAACCTTAACCTTGTCGGGTCGAATGTTCTGTCGTCTCTACCGACTGCGATGTTCATAAACTCAGTGTTGAATCTGTACAGCATGTTATTAGCGATGTACTTCTTACGCTCTGTATTTATCCAGTGTTCATCGTACTTTTCCGGCCAAGTAGGATCACCTGTCGTGTCATCTAGAACTCCGTACCTGAATGTCGCCCACTCTTCTTCGACCTTTTCGACCGAGCCGTTCGCTTGAACTCTACTTCGTACTTGTTTCAGGGGGTCTTGTATGAGGTTGGCCAGCAGACAATCTTCATGGAGCATCGTCCCTATATAGAAATATCTGGCCGCAACATCCAACGGTAAGACGTCAGCGTAGAACCACTCTCTCATCTTATCTCTTTGATCTGGAGACTTTACATTCTCTGTACTTTCGAGGTCATCCATGATTATGAGGTCAGGTCTTTCCGTTTCAAATCTCTTCCCTCTCAAGTTTTGTCCTGCACCGTAGCAAGCCATTATGTACTTCTTGCCGTCTACGGTGTAAACAAATTTGCTTGCTGTACTGTGAGGTTTCGTTTCTGCGCTTACGACTGCATTTAGAAGTGGGTGCCCTGAGATCGCCGCCCTAACATTGGCAAACATGTCCTCTGCCATTTGGGTAGTAGAAGCGATGAACATGATGTATCTGTATCGCCTGTGCAGAACATTCCACTGGGACATAAGCTCCCAGCCATACACAGTTTTCCCGAATCCACGGGGGAATGCGAAGGCTGTGGACTTGTCGCTGTTAACTAATGTGTCACTGAGCTTTACGTGCAGAGGGCTCGACTTCACCTTCAGCATGTCTGGGCACAGAGCTAGGCCTGTGTTCAGTAAGCTCTTGCGTGTTAGATGCAGTAGTTCTGCTATTTCGTCTTGGTCTACGTTCATTGTCTTTGGTCGACTATCTTCTTGTGTTGGCGTTAATCCCTGTGATTACTGTGCCGATTTGGAATGCTATTGGGTGAAGTAGCGAGAAGCCCACTCCAGCAGAGGAGATGGAGTAGACATAATTGATCTGCCTCTCCCATGAGAATAGCCCCCAGAGGATGGATATTCGTTTGGGCTCTTCGTCGGGATTGAATGTGTGGATTGTGACTTCTGGGAATGCAAAGCAGAGGATCGTGCATATGCAATAGGTGAAGACGAGCATCCCAAAAGCCCAAGTAAAAGCAGGCTTATCAGATACCTCATCGATGTGCTTGAGGACTTGTCCTGACTCATTTGCTCGTCTCTGTATTTCTAATTTAGTTTCTAATCGTTTGTTCTCAGCTCTAGATTGCATAGCATCACTGATCATTCCGAATATGGAACCTGCGATACCTGACCCTGCTAGACCTAAAAGTTCTGTGATCACTACGTTATGTTCTGGTCCACAACTTCAACAGTTCTAGCTTCGTTCCACTCAATCTTATTGGTGCCGCCGTAGAGCACTTGTACCGAAACCTTGTACGTTCCAACAGGGAAAGCATCAGTGTTGACACTAGTTAGTTGCCATGAAACTGTGCCTACATCTGGGTCGTCAATCGTTACAGTAGAATCTGAATTTGTAGCCTGAAGAGATTCAGCTCCATCGACACTCTCTATCCTTACTGTGACTGAGTCAGCCGCCGCCAAGTCTGAGTAAGTTGTTCCGTTCTCTTTGAGAGCAATCTCAAGTTTGAACATGTTGCCTTGAATTAGTTTAGGTATGCTCATCTGATCTCCAGTGTTACTTCGGCTACGGTTTTCACATTTGCATCATATGACAAGGTGCTTTCCGTGTTCATGCTGATGGCCTTGGTCGTTGCGACTTTCATTTCTTTTGCTTCTGTAGTGTTTACTGCTAGTGTTTTACTTAACAAGCTCCTTACCTCCATGATGTTCTGAGCTAAGGTGGTGGTTCTGAGGCAAATCTTCTCTATCTGCCCTGTCTTTACTACGATAAAACTTCGCTTGCCTAGACCTCTAGTATTTATTCGGCCCTCGCTGTGGCCCATTCCTACAGTTATGAGACTCACTGTGGGTCTTTCTCGTAGATGTTAGTGCTTCCGGGGTTCCCGTCAACATCTTTTAGGTCAAATGTCAGAAGAACTGTGGTCCCGTCATCCTCATATCTTATGAGGGTGTTGGTCGTTTCATCTATTTTATCCCTGTTGGTCATGTGTTTTCTGGTCAACGTAGCTTGGTCTTTGGCCTCTGCGATGTTCGCGTTATCTGGCACAACTGTGTTAGCTCCGTCAGTTCCTCTCATGTCCGTATTGGTTGTGACCGTGTCAACTAATGTTACGTTTGCTACTGTGTCGGTTGCTGGATCGAAGTTGTTAAGCGCGGCTATGCCTGCTTGAGTTTGATCTAACTCAGCAATTATGTTAGCTTCGGAAGCGGTAGATCTGGTCGATACCGCAACATCTAAATTTGCGTCAACAGTAGCCTTTATTGCCGTTACTTCTGAAGATTGAGCTAATGCAACGTCTCTTCTCCACTCAACGTCAATACACCCGCCTCCAGTAGTAGGGACTTTGATAGGGTAAGCGTTATCATCACGATAAAATCTCACATCGTCATTTTGGATAATCCAGTTTGTGGTTGAGTTATCCAAATAGATACTTACAACTGCCGTATTGACTCGAATGATACCACCAGTTTCAGCAGTAACACCACCAGCGAAATCACTAATACCCTGAGAGGTAGATTTATTATAGACCCACCAAGCATAGAGTTCTTTTACCGAGAAGTCAGTCGGTACAGATATATCAACCTCATCGTCAACATAATCCGCTGTATAATCAGTTATAGTTGAGCCATCAATTCCGTAAGTGTTATAAACATCATCATCAACTTGGGTATTTAGGAAAGACAAACCACTAGCAGTAATCACCCCAGTAGTTTCAAGTGACTCTTTAGCAGTTGTCGTTACTTGATATTCAACACGAAGTCTAAGAGTGTCACTATCATCAACTGAAGCATCAGCTAGGTTAGCCGTGAACGAATAGCCAGACCCACCAGAAACAACGCTGTTATCAAGTTCTGCGCCCTTCGTTACGTTATAGAGCTGAACTCTAGAATCGTCAATTATGTTTGCGGCTGATACTGTTACGTTTTGGGTAATGTTAATCGTGCCGCCTCCAGTTGTTGAAGTCGTTGGAGTGCTTGATCCGTTAGTTAAGTCAATATTGAGCGTTCCAGTTGTCGAGAAATCAACATCTGTGGTATTTCCTGAGAATTGAATATTATCAAAAGTGATAGAACCCGCGGTATCAACCTCCATTCCCGTTGTGCAATTCTTGATAATCATATCAGAGTTGGAGCCAGTACCGCGAATCATTCCGATAGAGTCAATTGAGTTATCTATAACCACTCCGTCTAGAGTTGCGCCTTGTTGGTCTACCGTTGCGCAATCTGTGAAGGTCGAGTCTGAATAATCACCTGTGTCTATTGTGAGCGGCTTAATCTTAGTGAATATGTTGCTTGTGTATGTCTGCGTACCTAACGCACTGGCTTGATCCCATTTCCACTCAGTCGGGCTTGATACTGTCGTGTTTATGAATGAAATGTCAGACCCTGCTGTAGCATTAAATTTAAAACCTTGAAATCCTTCAGCAATTAAAAGCCCACCAGATGAGTTAGTTTCTGGAATACCAATGTTCTCGCCATCAATAGAGAGAAAAGTATCAACCGAACCATCCCCGATATGCCAAGCGCCAACTAATTCAGAAGCTCCACCCAGAACTTTTCTAAACCTATGCATGTTTCCATAACCAAATGAATCCAATCTATCATAAGTGATTACTTGCGTAGCTGTCCCGCCCACTACCTCGATAGGCTCATAGATGAATAAGTTTGAAATCTGGGTAGTGATATTATTAGCGCTTAGACCATTTACTACAAAACCCATATATTGAATGTTAGTTATGTCTAGCGTTCCATTAGAGTCTATCACATCCGAGCTTGCAGGGTCGATTAAGAAAGGACCATCAAGAGCAGAAATGAAAAGTCTGACCGAGTCAGAGCCATTAATACAGAAACATTTCCAATTACCCGCATTATCTTCTAAGAAAACACCATAGCCTAGAATAGCTCGCCTACCTATCTGAACCGAGAACTTGGCGACATCCATCATCATCTGTCCTGCTATATGTTTGCCTGTTAGATCGTAGGTTGCTAATCCTCCAGTTCTATCACACTCGAATCTTAGACCTTTATAGTTATTCCTGTTGCCTCTGGTTGATGCCGCAGACAAGAAGAATGACACGCCTTTATCCCCTGAATCTTGATATCTATCGGCAATAGAGCCGTTTACAGTTGTTAAGTTCCCATAAGTTCCAAAAGCATCAGTTACCAGACCAGAAGGAAAGCCGGAAGGCATCCAGCTCGCATTCTCCGCACCTTGAAACCCATTCAAAAGCGTAGCCATACCGCCAGAAGTTTGATATGGTTCAACGTCTACACCGCTCGAACCATCAGCTATTGAAACGCCTATATAAGTGGTTGCGACATTGGCATTTTGTAATTGATTACCCGCCGCAGAAGCTCCCGCAGTAGCGATAGTTTCTTTGAAAACATATACCGATTCTCCAGCATAACCAACCTCTTCACTAATCACCTGCAAGCCTTGGTCTGTTGCACATCCATTTAATCCAGAGTTAAGGAAGGCATGAAGGACTAAAGCGTTATTTGTTAGAGTCGTTGGGCCTGTGAAACTTCTCTCACATCCGTTAGTTTGAACAGTATCAATACGAACATTAGCCTCGATAGTGCTTGAAGTAGCAACGCCACCAACTGAAACAATTACACCTGACCATGTATCCGAATCCGCGTTAGTCGTTACTGGGTCTGTTTCGCTGCCTCCTGTAACATTCTCTTTGTAAAATACTGCACCTCTTATTGCGTTGTCGCTCCATGTATCTAGAGCTGTCCATCCCGCAGGGGTTGCATTAGTACCACCACCTGTCGTATCTTTAGCAACGAACCAGATAAGCAAATCACCAGTTTCATAAGAGTCTGGTAGTTCACCTGTGAAGCTTGTCGTGTTAGTAGCTATTGACGTGAATTTATAATCTCTCTCGAACGCCATTTATTCACCATCCTTAATGAAGATGACTTCTTCGTTTGGTTCGGCGATCATCCTAGTTTAAGCGATACCGTAACGGCCCATGCAACCAAAGAACAAATAGCAGAAGCTACAATAGCCACAACACAGACCATAAACCAAGCAGTTCGCTTCTCGACCTTCAATGTGTTGATGTGATTGCCAAGTGAATGAAGTCTGTCTTTGACATCTGCTTTGAGCTCTGAGTGATTCCTTCGTATATTCTCGATGTCCGACTCAGCTTTGTTGATTCGCTTGTCGTACTCCTTGATGACAGGCTCTAGGCTCGCGTGAGTTAGTTCTAGTGCACCTATCTTCTGCTCGATAGACTCAAGCTTGTCGAGCATTTTAAGGAGTAATTCGTTGTCGGTCATTAATCTAGTAATCCATTTGGGTCATTTAATTCTAGTTCTGCGACCCGATTTAGTGCTTCTTGTTCTGTGTCGTAGTAATCAATAATACCTTTTGTCGTAGTCTCTCCAGCATGTCGCCCAAAGAAACACAGCTTAGCATCTTGATAAACTACAAGCCAGTGGTCACCATTGCAAATGCAATCAGAGACTCCATGTTCATCTACTTGGATCTCAGCCATTACTCTGGCCCTCCGTCAGTGAATGTAACAGAGTGGTCAGCTACCAAAGCGGCTCTAGCCACGCCACCAGCGACGTTGTATTCTGCATTACCACCATGAAAAGAATAGCTATTGTTCGAGTTATTAGCTTCTAGAGCTATAAGTATATCTGAGTAAGAAGTGGTTGTCATAGCGAATCCAGAGAATATATTTGTGCCACTAGTCAGAGAGCCCAAATCGAATGTAGGCATTGCAAATCCTTCGAGTCCTGTGTTTCCTATTAGGAAGTTACTAAGGTTAGTTCCAGAAGAAGTGTCTACTAGATTTATGCTGGTTAAGTTTCCAGATTGAAAACAATCACCCCAGTTAGTAACTCCAGACGTTCCACTTAGAGTCATAGATATGCCAGTGCTGTTAGCACCAAAATACCTAAAGGCTCTATTTAATGAGGTTACGTTAGCACTCAATGTTATATTTACCGTGCCTCGGACATTTCTAGCATTAGAAAACATCGACCCATGACTAGCAGTAGTAAGCCCTGTCAAAGTCATAGTTCCAATTGTTTCTAGATTATAGTTGTCTGTTCCGAAGTTCTTAGCTGAAGTACATAACGGCGCGTTTATGGCTGGGGTGCTTCTGGCTCCATTAGGATTAACCGCACGACAGAAATCAGCTAATGAAGTGACCGCACTAAAGTCGAAGGCTGGGATGTCAAGAGTCGTACTTGTAATAGACTGGAACATACCCGTCATGCTTCCACCCCCGCTAGTATCATAAGTTGGACAACTAGTTATAGACGAACTTAAAAACATGTAAGACCAACTAGTTACGTTAGACGTAACTGATATGTTAGGCCCAGCAGTCAAAGACGCGCATGTGTTACACAAACTGCTTACGTTAGTTAGAGATGTCGTTGTAGTTATATCTCCTATCGTAGTAAGAGAAGAACATTGCGAATACATAGATCCTATCGTTGTTGCTGATGATACATCTATTGCTGATGTAGTTACCAAGGAATCACAGTTTGAAAAACATGCAGTCATATTTGTCACACCGGAATAATCCCAAGCTGGAATGTCCGTTATAGCGCAATCTACGAATGTGTAATCCATAGATAGTACGCCAGATGTGTCGTAGACTGGAACTGTAGTCAGTAGATCACAACCATTAAACATATAGCCGAAGTCTGTGGCAGATGTTGTCGTCAAAGCTGGGGCGGTTACTAGTGATGAACAGTTTCTAAAGAAATTCGAGAAGTTAGCTATACCAGAAACGTCCATAGTCGGAAAGGTAGTCATTGATGACATCCCGTAAAAATCTAACCCAGAGGTAACCCCAGATAGATCACCCAAATCGCCAATCGATGTTGCACTTGAGCAGTTCAGAAAGATATTGCTTCCAGCAGATCCAGAAATTCCATCTAACTTTAGCCCTCCAATCGTCACCAAGTTAGTACATCCACTAAAGAACCCTGTCATCGACGAGCCGATGGTCACAGAACTGGTATCATAAAGAGGTGTCTCTGTTATGCCTGTGCAACCACTAAAGAATAAATTGACTGAAGTAAATTGAGATAAATCATAGCTAGGGGCTGTTCCAGTTAAAGATGTACAACCACTGAAGACGTTTGCCCCAGCTATACTCAAACTATCGGAGAAGTCCAATGTAGGCCAAGTACTCATGGAGTTACATCCAGAAAATACCGACTGGAAATTATTTGAAGCTGACACCGTTGAGAATGTTGGAGGCGACACCATGCTAGAGCAACCACTGAAGGCATATCTCATAGATGTCACCGCGTCAGTATTACACGTATCTGTAGCAGACATTACCATGTTATTGCACCCTTCGAAACTATCTTGGAACCATTCGAATGCTATATCACCCCACTGAATCAGCTCTGTTATCTTAGTGTCGTCATTCGTGTGATTGTAGTAGAAACCTGCGAATCCTGTGTAGTCGTCTTGGGGGTAAATATAAACTTTATAAACCCCTGCTCCACTTGGGAAAGTTAAGTCTAAGTTTGAGTCTGTGTTGTGAGTTCCGCTAGTGCCATCATTAGTTGACCATGAGAAATCATAAGACTCACCAGATTTAAGAGCTAGTCTAAATACGTCACTTGCGGTAGTTCCAGCGTTAGCGGTATTAACCTCTAGAATCAGAGGCCTTGGGCCTGTTGGTCCTACGTTGAATGGGTCGCCCACTGCGAAAGCGGCGCCACCCATGACGGGAATTGCGGCTGGAGCGTTAGACATTACGTATTACATTCTAAAATTTCACACTCGACATCACCTGTGCTTGCGGTGGTGATGTTTATTCCTAATTCTACGAATCCAGCTAAGGATGTTTTGAAATATGGGCCTGTAATGCCTGTATCAATCACGTGCATTAGGCGGGTAGCCTTCTTATCGGCTGTGTATAAGTACGCTACGACGTCATAAACCGCGTCACTTGTTGTATCTTGCACTCCAATCTGCATTTTACGGCCCGGCACTACCTTTTTTGTAGTCAATATCCCTGTTGTTTGGGTATCGTTCTTCAACGTGTGATTTGTATATGCCATTTTGCTGTGCCGTTTTAATAATACTAAGCTGTGTTGCTACTGGCCAGTTTAGTTGGCTAAGTTCTTATGTCAATGTCATTATGTTAAAAAAGACTCTAACTTAAGCCAGAGTCTTTTTAATAGTTTTTGGATAAAACGTAGGTAAATTATATGTGCTCTGGGTCACGGTCAATCACTTTGTAGAACTTCCACTGCTTCTGCTTCCTTTATGTTTTTCAGAGCTCCGCTGATTATTGTACCTAAGCCCAAATTAAGGTTAACTCCCATCGTGGGATTGCCCGGCCCTGCTTCAGCTTTCTTCTGATCATTTAGGTGCTTCTTGATTTCCAATAACTGTGTAGTGTTTCGGTTCAGCCTGTCTCTTGCCGCCATCGGATCCAGTATTTCTCCTGTCGTATGGAGCTTCAACTTCTTCCCTTCCGGTTGTTGCGCCATGTCAGCCAAAGTCTTAGACTCCGCCACCAATAAATCTATCGTATGGTTCAAACTCCCATCTATCTTGGCCGACAGAGGGGTCACACTTGTTGGCGCCGCCGCTGTTAAGTCTTGCATCAGTTCGTTGTGAGCGTAAGCGATTAACTCTCTTGTCTCCCTCCGATTCAATACAATCCCGAACTCCAGTTCTAAATCTTCTTGAAGTAAGTCGACCTCTTCTGTCTCTTGGGCAAACTTGATGACCTTGTAACTCTGATCTTCTGGATTGAACTTTACTGCTTTAGGTGGTAGGTTGGCTTTCGCTAGACTGTCCATTGGGCGCTACGCTTTTTAGCCAACGGGTTTGCGTCTGAGTATTTTTCCTGCATTACTTCACTTCTCACTTTCTCCCTTTCGCCCACGACTCCCTCAACCTTGAAACTTTTCATCTTGTCAAAAGTCTTTACCGTAGAGAAGCCAAGTGCTGGATCTTGATATCGAATGCCTAAATCTGTAATGCCAAAGTTTTCGAATGGCGTTACGAGTTTTAGAGTAGAGCCGTCCTGTCTTACGATCTCTATCTTCAGCATCTCATTTTTATTCACTGAACTCTTTTGGTTTTTACTTTCTGTCATTCCGGTCGACTCTCAAAATATATGCAAATTTTATATTGACTTTCGATATGTAAAGCTTTTTTGTGTAGTTTGGGTACCCCCTTCCTTTATTAGTTTTGTACATGTTATTGTCAATGTCTTTGATAATACTCTGAACGGAGGGGTCAAAATGTGATGGGGCGCAATGGAGCGGACTTTTCAGGTTGGGGTGTACCCCCCTCCGCCGTAGTATGTCGCAACATACTTTTTGATCCACTTGCCGGCCAGATTAAACACATTGACTCACTCGTTTACATGTCAATGGATCACGTAAATGTCTGGCTTATTTTGCCGTCAATGTGCCCAATTTGAAAAAGTTTACAACTATTATATACAAATATGTGTAACTTGTTAGTGTGTCAGCCTTTCGAGTAGTGTTCCGACCCTTGAGGTCAGTTATACTGTCATCTGATACCCTATAAACACTATATACACTACTATCTATAGCTACTAAAGACCCCCCTACATATACCCTCTTAGCAAAAGTAGTGCTCATGGGTGCTCACCCCCTTGAGCCATTTCCCACAAAGCCTTATTTCACTAAGGCTCGTTGCCTGCACACTACTCGTGCACACTACTCAGCACTTTATTGACTACATCATTTACATATAGTCATAACTCGTCAAATGTCAAAACAGACATATATGTCAATGCAATCATTATGTCAATTTATCCGAACCTGTTATAAAACCCGTACACACTACTCTCAACCCCTCAAAAAATTATTTTGATTATTTACATTGACAGCAACATTGACAAATATATAATAACCACTCTTTTAATTTATACGGCAACAAAATGGACACGACAAACTTTACCAACCGGCAACACATTTTACGACACTCCTTATGGAAGATATTAGACGAACTCAATATTTCGAGTCGTCACGGAGATGACGTACAACCTAAGGTTGACGCTGATACCGATATAATTTACCCTTATATATCAGAGACAGACCCTTGCAGACTAGCCTACCTATCAGATAAAAAGGTTCCGTCTGAAATACTAGTCTATGATAACAATCAAGCCCCTGTGATGAGCACCGCCCTAGGGAGAATACAAAGATTACAGGATATGAAGAGTCAAGGCACATTTGGCAAGGTTGGCAAGACTTTAAACCGATGCTTTGAGAATATACCACAAGGCCTAATAGAAGAAATCGCTAACAGATTAGGGGCTAGAAGCAATAACAGTGAGTTCGTACCAGTCGATGAAAGACTACCAAGTGAGATATATTCTATAAGAACAGACTCAAACGCTGGCACTTTATGCAGTTCTTGCATGCGTCCTGAAAGCGACGGAGAAAAAGAAAGGTTCGAAGTTTATGACAATGATGCTTACGGACTACATTGTGAGTTTACGGAGATTAACGGAGAGGAGAGGCTAAAAGGCAGAGCGTTAATCTGGCAAGTAGACTTTCATGGCGACGAGCGTTTTTTCGTAGACCGTATTTATGGAACAGAATATTTTAAAAAGTCAGTAATTCAGTATTGGGAAGCAAAAAACGCTCTAATTCGTATAGGTGATGGCTACGAGTGGCAGGGTTTTATCGACCCAATTACAGGCGGTACAAGTTACTGCATATCGGTCAAAAGTTCTTGTGATTATGAGCACGCGCCATATATGGACAGCTTTAAAGACTACAATGGATCTGAATTAATAACTGCTGAAAGTGGCCCATTAACTCAATGTGATGGCACAGGCTTTGGCAGAAGTCATTGTGAACATTGCGGAGATGATGTTGAGCAAGACGACATGGTCTACGTCGAATCAGTTGGCAACTGTTGTGATGACTGCGCCGTATGGACAGAAGATGAGGCACAATTAAGAGAAAACTGTGTAAGAATCGAAGGGAATTGGTATTGCGAAGCCAGCGAGTCAATAGTGTATAGTGGTCATGATGAAGAACACATTTTAGTAGATAATGCTATTTATATTGACTCTATTAACTCGTATGTAAGACTTGAAAATTCTACATTTTGCGAGCATTCACAAACTGATGAATTATCATCCAACTGTGTACAACTTGAAAATGGCGACTGGCTTGAAGAAGACCATGAAGACTTAGTTAAAATAGGTGAAAGCTATTACATAGAAGGCATTGAAGATGAAGAGATTGAAGAAGCAAGAATTGAAGACAGGGCAAGACAATGCCGGTTGAGATCAAAACATATACTAAGAAATGTTGAAGCTAGACAGAAAGATGCTTACTTAAAAAGACACAAAAGTGATCTAGAGTTCTACACACCAAGCAAGAATCCGACTTACGCATATTTTAAAAGCCTCACTTTTGATGAGAGACTTTCTATTAATAGAGACTACCATAACGCTGGACCACTTTTTCAAAAAGCGATTAAAGCTAAACTACTAACTAGGGCAATGTTATTTGATAAATCTAGATTCGCGGTTTACACTCCACCTGTACTAAGCAAAGAAGCTATATCTAGTTTGAGCTCCTTCGTAAATTCACTCATGGAAGGCCAAAGGCATAACGCCAGAATAACTAACTCAGACGTACTAGCCCAATGGCGTAGCCCTCAACTAACTAGCTCAGACGTACTAGGCCAAAGACACGACGATGTTTTAGACTCCACCGCATACGCAATAAGCCAACAGTTTTAAATCATTGAGCCAATGGTGAAATTCCGTTGGCTCAAACTATCGCAGTACAATTTTTCCCAATTACAAGGCAGTAAAATGAGATATTTACATAAAAAGATATGGTATGAAGACCAAGAAGGCGTACGAGCTTTCTTTATTAAAAAACTGGTAGAGTCAGGTCGAGATTTTGACGTCATCGATGGTAATATATTGTGCCTTGACTTGGTTGGCGTTCCGGCATTGGTGGCTCACATGGACACAGTCAATGACCGAGCGATGAAAAATAAAATGGTCTACGACAAGAAGACAGACAGACTAACAAGAAAAAACGCTATATTAGGAGCTGACGACAAAGCCGGAGTCCAAATTATTCATGACTTATTCGACCAATGTAATTTCATCTTGACAAGAGATGAAGAGGTAGGTTTATTAGGAGCTCGTAGCCTTGCAAGTATGACATACGTAGCAGATAAACTAGAAGAAATAGAGGTGCCTTGTTTACTAGAGTTTGATCGTATGGGCAATTCTGATATAGTTGGCCCTTGGAACGAATATTGTTGTGAAGAATTGGCCGATGACATAAGCGCAATTTCAGGCGGTGCATATAACCCTGAAATGGGAGTGTGCACAGATCTAGACGAACTCAAGGACTTAGGAGTCGAAGGCGTTAATTTATCGGTTGGCTATTACCAACAGCACACCAAAAACGAATACATGGTCATGGCTGAGTTTGAAAATGCTTGTAAGTTAGCTGAGTTGCTTTTAGTTGAATTGGCCGATAGAGATTACTCGTTTCAAACGGCACCACCTAAGAAAGACGATTATAGCTGGGGTCATTCAGGTTCATTCTATAGCGACAAGGAAATAGAGAATTGCTATTATTGCGGTGTAGAACTCGAAGGCGAAGAGAAAGACACAGGAACATGCTGGGGATGTGAAACATGGCACAAAGACACAATCAAAGAAGCAAAAACAATTAACGTAAAGGCGGTAAAATAATGGAAGGTGACGACGACTTAAAAGACTTCATCACAATGTTTTGGGGTGCACTCGTTACAGGGTGCGCTCTACTTACTTTTGCTCTATGGCTAGTGGGAGAAATGCTATGACAAAATGGCAAAAACAACAACTTAAAAGACTAGCGACTAAGCTAAAAGACCTAGATGAAAGCAAGAAAACGTTTGATTATAGCATAACGATAGAAGGACTAGAAGGTTTATGCCCCAGAGGAAAAAGGGCAGATGTGATATTCTTTCTGCCTGAGTTCTTCCCTATGACTTTTAGGCATGCAAACTGGACCGAGAGGTATCAGAAAGTTATATACAAATACAACTCAGATAAGGTCGCGGATATACAGTGGTATTTCGGACTAAACGATGCCCAATTCGGATATTTGTTTGACTGCAATCACGAAATTAACCCATTGACAGGGAACGAAACAGCGCAACAGGTGGCTCGGCACATATCTAAGTTTTTGAGCGATGGATGCCCACCTCTAGACGTGACAACACCTAAAGATAACAGGCCGGATATAGCATTTACAGACTCGTATGATGATACCGCAGGACGATGCCCATTTACAGAATACGCAGATTAGTAAACGTTTAAGAGCCCCACTTGACAGACAAATAAACAACAGTACACTAACAAACGGATAAAAGGTAACAACAATGTTAATAGAATTATACGCTAGAGTCTCCGGCTCAATTGGGTCATACCATAAAACAGTAGTACAGGTAGACTTAACTAGATATCAAGCTATAGTTCAAGGTGATGAGTTCTTCGGAGCTCTAGCAAAAGAAGGCATTGAGCCCTCAGCCAACCTAAGATTAAAAATACTAGACGACAACCGCTACGGAAATTTAGACTAATGAATGAAAATGTATTAAGATTAAAGAAGCACGTCGAGGTCTTTATGACTCTCAAGAAACTGACGTTTGAGGAGTCGGCTGAAATGTTTAGCTTCTCTTCACGCCAAGCATTCTGGCAATGGCTAAGAAATGAAAGTGAGCGATGGACTGCCACTTGCGACACAGTGCAGAAGATATTACAAGAGAAAGAAAACGAAGTCACTAACCCTTATGTTAAAGTTAAAGAACACTTAATGAAAGCAGTTAATGAGATCGAGATATTAGAAAGCAACTTAACAGAAAACGACGACGAGGAATTAGACTAATGGATATACCAGAATTTGATAAGTTTATTAAAAAGGTAGTCAACGAGACTAACCGAGACGCTTGTGATTCTATGAGAAAGGGAGTAGCTAATCTCATCGACGAAGTTAAGAAGCGACACATGGATAAAATGGCTAAGTGTGATCCAGACAGCCAGCACGGCATGGCCAGCGCAGTAATGAATAGTATTGTTATGTCGTGCCTAGATATGGTCAAAGAAAACCTAGTTAATGTTAATGTATTCGTAGCCACAGATGAGGCAGAGAAAGAATTTTACCAAACTATGACAGAGGGCATGCACAATGACAGCAGTTCGCCACAATAGCAACAAGCCCGACCTTCTGTTATGGCTTGACCAGATGCCCAACGCATTGGCCGAAGTCAACCGAGCTAAAGAGTTTGGGTCTAAGAAGTATGACGACCCCGAGAAAGGCATTGACGGCAACACCAATTGGGCGGACTCAATCGGTACTATTGGACATCTAGATTTTCAAGATGGGTGTCGTTCAGCGGTATTCAGGCACCTAATGAAGATAGCTTGGCAAGGCCATAGAGACACAACTCAAAACAGTATCCAACACATGGCCTTTGTGGCATTGAACGCTCTAATGTGGCTTGAATACGAATTAGCAGAGGAATAGAGATGAAAGAAGGCGATTTAATAAGAGTGTCAGGATATAAAGACTCTAGTTGGGAGCATAGCGCAGAGAGAATTTATTTATTCACGGATAAAGATGGAAAGTTTGTTTGTGTTTATGGAGGTGATGAGGAGCTTTACCAATTAACGGCAGGGATGCCTAGGGTTGTGTCTTGGGATTTCATCATCGAAAAGCCAGAGCCTAAAACTGAGCCGTACGACCAGTTGAGTTTTCCAGAGGGTAGGAGTGTCAAGCATGACGAGTGGAATAATTACTACCCTGTCGCTATATTTGGCGTTGCAGGGGTCACTGTTAATGGTACTGTTTACACTTACAAATATCTAGCCGAGAAATTCACTTTCAGAGATGGCGAGAGATGTTGTCGGGTGGTTGAATAGATGAGTAAATGTGAACACCGCAAGGCAATGGATGAGCTTGAGAATAGCATTCAGCATAAAGCTTATCAACTAGAGCTGTATGAAAAAGGCTTGAAGGATGGTATACAATATCCTATCAATGATGATGGGTTGAAGGACTCGATTATGGATTCTAGGTTAGCTCAAACTCAGCACTTGGTGATGTTGACTATTGAGAAAAACAAAGAACTTGAGAAAGAACGCGACGAGTTGAAGACTAAAGCATTGCACATAGGGCAAAAGCTAAACTTAGTTCTTGGGTTGAACGAAGAAGAGATTGAATTTATGAAAGAGTGTGGCGGGAAGTTTGAGGAGCCATCGAACATCTATGAGTAGAAAATACATATACGCCACAACAAGGCCGGCAGGTCGAAATTACACTTGCGTTGAGTGCAAAAAGCCACTCCACAAAGGTGAAGACATAACTAAAGTTTATAAATCAAACGCAAAGCCATTAGAGTTTTGCATACAATGCGAGGTAGTAAATGAGTAACGTAGCAAAAGTAAGAACCTTATGTGAAGACATAATTAGATACGTAGACCCAATGAAGGAAGGGGACGACCTAGATGTCAGAGAGAAATCAGAAATACGATACGCTCTAATCAAAGCTAAGAAAGACTTAACCGCAGAACTTAACACAACTATAATTGGATTGAACGTAAGATGATCAGATCAAATTCAGAGGAAATGATAGGGGCGCTTTGGGTAATAGCAGGGCTACTGGCGTTTCAGTACTCAGATGTGTGGGGATACGTCCTTATAGCCAAAGGCACCATCGATAACGTGTGTGCGATTTGCTTTGCAGTTAGTGAGAGACTAAAGTGAGTATCCTACGCGACGTTTTAAAACTAGCTAAGACAGGAAAGAAAATCTTTCCGGTCAGGGCTGACGCAAAGATCCCTCACATACGCGACTGGCATAACAATGCCACAGCAGACCCCGCTCAGATAAGGAGTTGGTGGAAGAAGTGGCCAGAAGCTAGAGTTGGTATGCCCACGGGTGTGGTGAATGGTTTATGGGTGGTAGACATAGACGTAAAGAATGGCAAAGATGGCGAAGCTACACTTAATGACTTGCCAGAATTGCTATGTAATCTAGAGCAGACAACCATGAGCGGGGGTAGACATCTATTCTTTGCCCACAAAGACCACTACAGTATCAAGAGTAGAGTCAATGTATTAGGCGAAGGTGTAGATGTTCGTTGTGATGGAGGTTATGTCTTAGTGGCGCCAACTGATGGCTATACCCTGACACAGGGAGACTTCGAAACTGAATTGAGAGAAGCACCCCAATGGTGCATAGACATGGTGTCGAAGAAGATCAACAAGGCCGGACCAAATGGTAAGAGTATAAGGCTGACAGAAAAAGAGATCATAAAGAACCTGTCCAACTGTCCTATAGAGTGCTATAGGGATAGAGACTCATGGCGAAACATGATTATGTCAGTCAAGTCAGCGTCAGGAGGTGAAGACTACGGCCTTAAAGCCTTGATGACATGGTCTAGTCAGGACAGTGACTTCCATGAGGATGACACAGACCTTGAGTGCACCAAAGTTTGGAACTCCACTGAGGTAGACAAGGACGATGGAGTCACAGGCAAGTCATTGGTTAAGCAAGCCAACGCTCACTCAGCCATAGAGAAATCTAAGACAGCCTTCGAGGGCTTCACTGACGTGACAGCTACCGAGAGTGGTAGTGCTGACGCTTGGCAATTCAACAAGGGTGACGTGAAGGAGCTGAACTCTAGTGACAGAAACATCTATTGTCTAGTGCTCCAACCTGAGTTTAGGATGACAGCCTCATCGCCTTCACAGCCTAACCCGCTGTTTGGCATGGTAGGCTATGACGAACTCAAGGGCCAAACTGTTTTCATGAAGCCTCCAATGTGGATCAAAGATAAGAAGAAAGCTGAATCTTTAGTAGGCGAGACGATCACGGATAACATGATGCACAACTTCATGATCGCCGCGCAGTACATGACTAACGTAAACTTCCCCTTTGCTAGATTTTATTCAGGTATTGTGGGAGCGTCAATGGAGAACAGATTCCACCCAGTTAAAGAGTATCTGAAAAGCCTAGAGTGGGATGGCGTACCAAGAGTAGACACATGGATTCAAGATTATCTAGGAGTCAAACCTGAGCTTGAGAATACATCCTACTTGAGAGCAATCAGCAGAGTGACGCTATTGGGCGGAGTGCATAGAGCATTCGAACCCGGCTGTGTTATGCAGACAATGTTGATACTAGAGAGTGAGAGACAAGGCGTAGGTAAATCTGAAGCGGTCAAGATACTGGGCAAGCAGTGGTTTTTTGAGCCACACTTTGACATAGGTAGTAAGGACGCAGAGCAGAACCTTCAGGGTACTTGGGTCAATGAGTGGGGTGAGTTGTCGAATCTCTCTAAGAAGGGTACAGATGAACTCAAAGACTTCTTGACTAAGACTAGAGCACACCTGAGAAAGAGTCACGACAGAGCACCGTCAACGCTCTTACGAGGATGTATCATAATTGGTACTACCAACAAGGAGTCAGGTGCAGGTTATCTCAAAGACCCAACTGGAGCACGTAGGTTTTTACCAGTCGAGATCATTGGCAAAGTAAAGGTGACTCACAATGGAGTGACAAGTATACTGATAGACAGGGATGCTTTCCTCAGAGACGTAGACCAGATCTGGGCTGAAGCCACTCATAGATTTTTGAAGGGTGAAAATACTAAGCTAATGGTAGACGAGATAGCCGAAGCAAAGATACATCAATCAGACCGAAGTGTGAGAGATGGACGAGAGGATCCATTGGCTGACTGGTTGTTCACAGGCGAAGCGATGCACGAGGACGTAGTAACTTCAGTGCAGGTGGCGACTAGATGTTTTCAGGTCAGACCTGACGAAGCTAAAGGTTATAAGCTGAGAGAGTACCATCACATGATGTTGACTCTAGGCTGGAAGCATGGCCAACATAAGAATGAGTCGGGCCATAGAGTAAGAGCGTTCAAGAGGCCCAAAAACTGGGATCCTTACGCAGAAGATGAAGACAACGACGACGTAACTTTAGAATAGGAAAATAAAATGTTAGGAACAATGCCAATAATTACACCAATCATAATACCTTCAAGCGGTGGAGGTGAGGACTTAAACGCTACGGAGCTAGTGGTGGGCACACTTTTCTGCCTGTACATATTTCAAGCTACCCTAGCGTGCTTATGTACGTTCGACCCTATAGTTCACAGCCATAAGCAGACTAAGAAGATGTTCTTCTTCAGGATGTTCCCTTTCGTATGGCCAGTGAGCATACTAGTACGAAAGTTTAGAGAGTTAGACTAGTGATTAAAACACCTGAAGGATTAGACCTGAGAGAATATCAAGAGGTAGGGGTGCGTCATTTACTTAGTGGTAAGTGTCGCCTTCTGCTAGATGATATGGGATTAGGTAAGACCGTTCAGACAATAGTAGCATTCAATTCACTAAGAGCAAAAAAGATTGTAGTCGTATGTCTTAAACCGTTAGTCACCCAATGGGCAGAAGAGATCAAGATGTGGTCCACTCGTCCTTACGTGGTACAGACAGTTGAGAAAAGATTACAAAAGATTGTAGACCACGATCGTCAAGTATTGATCGTACCATACAGTCTGATTGCGCACCCTAACATAGTAAGACAAATCAAAAACATGAAGGCCCTTGGCGTACTAGTTCTAGATGAAATCCACCTGTGTAAGAGTTCAAGCGCATTGAGAACTAAAGCCTGCTTGACTAAGTCAGGTATAGCTGGAAGTTTTCATAGAATATGGGGCCTGACTGGTACAGCTATGCCCAACACTCCTAAAGATCTTTGGCCAATTATGCGCACGATGAATAGGAAAGGGTTGGGTAAGTTGGACACTCAGTTCAAGTTCTATATGAGGTACAATGTCTTTGCGAAGAACGACATTCGTAACCCAGTAATAGCAACAAGAAGACTACCAGAGCTGAAGCAAAGATTGTTCGGTGATGGATTTGCACTAATGAGAACAAAGGAGGAAGTATTATCAGAGTTACCGCCAAAGCAGTACAGAACTATCGCCATAGGTCAATGCGAGAAAGAGGGCTTACTAAAGGAGAGAGTAGACGCTCACCAATTCGACGGTGCCCGTCTTGGAGACTTGATCGTCCCGATTATAAACGAGAAGGGCGAAGAGGAGGAGCAATCAATCTCAGCATTGCGCAGGGAGACGGGAGTAGAGAAAGTCAGGAGCGTATGCGAATACATAGACCTAGCTTTAATGAGCAGTTCGAAGATCATTGTCTTCGCTTGGCATCAAGATGTTATTCGGAGCATTTGCGAAGATCTTTATTTGAGTGGGCACGAGCCTGTCACTTACTACGGTGCAATGACAGCGACTGCGAAGCAAGACGCGAAGGATAGATTCATTAACGATCCCGAGTGTAAAGTTTTTATAGGCAACATAGGTTCAGCAGGTACAGGACTCAACGGATTACAGAAGGCGTCAGCGCACGCTATATTCGCAGAGTTACCTTGGACATACACTGAGTTAGCCCAAGCATCCGACCGCTTACATAGGTTCGGCCAAAAGAACCCAGTATTAATTGACTTAACAGTATTGACAGATAGTATGGAAGAGTATATTGTTAAGAAGATATTGGATAAAGAACACAGTTTTAAACAGGTATTTAAATCTACCGTAACAATTTAGGATAAAGCATGACAATCGACCAAGCAGTAAGAGAAGTAGTACGTGAAGAGTTAGCCGCATTCAAGGCTGAACTAATCGCAGAACTAACAGGTAACGTACAGCCAACAGCAGATGTACCCGCTGAAGTTGAATCTCCGCCTAAAAAGAAGAGACCTTCGAGAGCCAAGAAGAAAGTAGAACAGGAGGCACCCGTCGTGGATGACCAACCTATCACCGATGGTACCGAAGTGGAGCCTGAACCCGTATCGGAAGTAGCTCCGCCTCCATTCGCAGACACAGATGAGTTCCTAGCAGGACTAATGAAGCTGATCAACGGCCCCGCTAAAGACAAGGCTGACAAGTTAGCACGCAAGACCAAAGCACTTGGCCTACTGAAAGAAGAGTTTTCTTTCGATAGGTTCAGCGAAGTACCAAGCGAAGACTTCAGTGAAGTGTACGAGAAGGTAGAAATTGAACTCGGCTAACCACGGTGAACGAGCACACTCCACGTTAGGTGCGTCAAGCGCCTCTCGTTGGATGGCCTGCCCTGCATCGGTGAAGAACTTGGAAGAGAATCCATTGCCTTCATCTGCGGCGGCTGACGATGGGACTTATACTCATGAGGTCGCAGAGCAAGACTTGCGACTAGCCTTCGGTGAAGAGTTAGTTGAGCCACGCCTGAAGAGAGACTCAGCAAGACAGGAGAGAGTCGACATATACGTTAACCAAGTGTTGGACGTAGCGGCAGAGTTAGCAGATAAGTACGGAGCTGACGATGTAGAGTATGGAATAGAAGAAGAGTTCGCTATACCTTACATCGATGAAGATTGCTGGGGAACCAATGACGCCGCAGTATGGGTGGACATGGGTGAGCTACATGTCTTTGATCTGAAAGATGGTCGAGGTCCAGTGAGTGCAGTAGAGAATAAGCAGTTAATGTACTATGCTTTAGGGATTATTTACAAGCACCAATTGGATGTGAACAAAGTAGTCTTACACATAGTACAACCAAAGTTAGACGAACCACATAGTGTATGGACGATCAACACAGACATATTAACTAACTTCGCCCACACACTAAAGAACGCAGTAGTAGAGGTCAGACTGAACCCTGACAAAGTAGTAGTTGGTGAGGACCAATGCCGATGGTGCAACACAGCAACTTGCCCAGAAAGAACAAAGTCTATGCAGAAAAAAGCTGGCTTGGCATTCCCTGAGGAGGGAGAAATGATTATACCAAAGGTCGGTGACATGCCGACAGAAGAATTAATTAAAATGATTAAGTACAAGAGTGCGTTTAAAAAGATCTTCGAAGATGGAGAAGCCACTCTTAAACAAAGAGCAAAAAGCGGTCAAGAGATAGAAGGATACAAGTTAGTTCAGAGCTTGGGTAACACTACTTGGCTTGACCCTGAAAGAGCGGAGGAAGTACTAACAGAAGGAGGAGACGATGACATATATGAACCTCGAAAGTTGAAGAGTCCTACGCAAATGAAGAAAGTTATCGACCCGAAGTTAGTTGATAAGCTTAGCCACCGCCCTGACAATGGCGTCAAACTAGTTAAGAATTCAACAAAGGGAATAGCCGTCACCGTTGGATTCGAGTCAGTAATCGAAGGCTTAGAGTAAACAATAACAATCATAACAATCATAACAAGAGAGTAAAGTAGTATGAAATACGTAGACAATAGTGGACAGTACACAGAGATCACTACCCCAATCGGTAGAATGTCATGGTTATACATCCATAATGAAGACCCCAAGCAGAAAGAAGGGGACGACAAGAAACATAAGCTAACAATTATGTTACCAAAGAACGCCAAAGCTCTAGAGAGTTTAGGTGTGAACAAGAAGCAGGCTCAGGCCATGCTGAAAGAAGTTGAAATTTTTAAGAAAGAGTTCGAAGCTGAGGCGATGGAAGTCGGCAAGGCAAGATTTAAGAACAAGGTTCTAGGTACTAGATGGAACCCTTTGCTAGATGGTGATGACCCTAAAGTCTTAGCCTCGTTCGAAGGCAATGCAAACTTCTATATCATTAGAGCCAAGACTAAATTCATGCCAACTGTAATAGATAAGAATAAAAACCCTATCGAAACAGATGACTGCCCAGAAGGTATCTACTCTGGATGTTGGGGTAGAGTTAAGTTGAGCTTGTATGCCTATGGCGTTGACGGTAACAATGGTGTAGGTGCAGGCTTAGGATTCTTCATCAAGAAGATTGCTAATGACGCACAGTTCCCTACAGGTGGTGGCGGAGGCGGCAACGCTGACTCAGCATTCGACGACGACGACTTGGATGAAGTTGGCTCACTAGATGACACTAGTGTAGACGATGACGCATTCGACGACGATGACGACGAAGGCTTAGACTAACCAACTTGGAGCCCCTTAACGGGGGCTTCTTTTTACCGAGACTATATGAACACTAAGAAATTTATTAAAGAATTTGAAGTACGCACAGGAAAGCAAATGTCAGATAGAGACAAAGGCATACTGTCTGAGTTACTCGATCAGCACAACATCTTAGATGACTTTGAATTTGAGATGGAAGACTTTGAACCTGACACAATAGCTACCGTCCTCGTATCTCAGGACACAATTTTTATATGCCCTACGTGTAACATGCGTAACCACCTCAAAGATGGATCGTGTATTAGATGCGATCGTCACATAATATAACAAGGATCAAAAATGACCAAGGCACAATTAGAAGAACAGAACCACGTATTGAAAACTAACTTCGATACGATTCACCAAGAAGTAACAGTACTCAAGCAGAGATTCACTTCCCAGAGAGCTGACCTCGACTACGTCCAGAAGAAGAGTCGCCACCTCGAAGAAGACAAAGCTTTGTTAGGCCGACTGATTATTAAAGTACTAGACCAGCAAGAGAACCTTGATACGCTCAGAGATAACGAGCCGTACTAGTGAGCATTGTCTCAATAGACTTTGAGACTAGGAGTCGCACTGACTTAAAGAAGTGCGGCGCCTACGTCTATAGTAGATGCCCAAGCACAGAAGTTTTGTGTACGGCATTTGCTGTAGATGACCAGAAGGTCGATTGCTTTGAAGGGTTCCCTAAAGAAGTAGTCGAACTATCTAAGTACCCAGAGTTCAAGTTCAGTGCTTTCAATGCTGGATTCGAGAAGGCTATCTGGGATAACGTGACAGGTGCAGTTGAGATACCTGCTCATAGATGGATAGACACAGCCGCTATCTCTGCATCGCACTCATTACCCAGACAGATGGGCGATGTGGCTGAGGCTCTATCCCTACCTATACTGAAGGACGAAGAAGGTAAGGCCATCATGATGAAGATGTGCAAGCCTGACTCCAATGGCAACTGGGTGTACGACGAAGAGAAGTTGGCAACGCTTATGGCTTACTGTCATGATGACGTTGAAGTAGAACGAGAGATACTAAAGCGCCTAGGCCACCTGTCCCCAACGGAACAGAAGGTATGGGAGTTAGATTTAAAGATTAATACGAAGGGCATTCGAATCGACAAAGACTTAGCTAGAGCCATCATTGATATGAAGGAGCCAGTTAAGAAAGAGTTGACCACTAGATGCAGAAGTTCTTATGGCTTTGGTCCCGGCCAAGTGGCTAAGATAAAAGAGTTTCTTAGAGAGAACGATGTCGAAGTACCGACCAAGATGTCATGGAAGAAAGTCAAAGGGCAAGAGGCCAAGGTGCAAGTGAGAGTAGAGACTTTAGAGTCGAAGGCTATCAAAGCCCTATTGGTTCAGCCTATACCAGAGTCATGTAAGGACGTGTTGCGCATGAGAAAGATGTTCGCAACTACCTCACTAGCAAAGGCTGACTCAGTTCTTAACCAGACAGTAGGTGACGTAGCCCATTACCAGTTCATGTACCACGGAGCCAATACAGGCAGGTGGTCAGGTAAAGGCATTCAGTTACACAACCTACCGAGAGGTGAGTTCGACGAAGACTTTGCAAGTGAAGAGATGTCATTGGCATGTAAGGAAATCAAAGCAGGTAAGTTAGAGAGCTTTGACATGGAGCCAATGGACGTATTGCGCTCAGCCTTGAGAGGCATGGTGATACCAAGAGAAGGTAAGTCATTAACTGTTGTTGACTTTGCACAGATTGAAGCGAGAGTTTTGCCTTGGTTAGCGGGACAGCAAGATGTACTGGACGCTTTCGAGCAGGGCAAAGACCTGTACAAGTTCACAGCATCACAGATTTACAAGAAGCCTTACGAATCTATCATCAAGAGTGAGAGAAACATCGGCAAGATCGCATCGCTGGCATTAGGATTCGGTGGAGGGCAGAGGGCATTCAATGGCATGGCCGCTAACTACGGATTGCACATGACGCCAACTGAAGCGGATGTAATCAAGAATGACTGGAGAGCTCGCAACCCTGAGATCGTACAGTTCTGGTACAACTTAGAAGGTGCGGCGAGAAGGA